>SPKZ01013017.1_pt1 | contig 42488 bp, 42 predicted proteins | sample 2456571 | NCBI WGS metagenome assembly SPKZ01 (sample SAMN11192286, study PRJNA482655) | marine metagenome | biome: ENVO:00000447; feature: ENVO:00000244|ENVO:00000211|ENVO:00000569|ENVO:00002023; material: ENVO:00002151; isolation source: ocean water from marine abyssalpelagic zone ...
CTGAGTAAGCCTTTTTATAATGATTTGGTGGTAATAAGTGGTTGTGAAACGATGTTGGGACAATATTATAAAGGGTCGGGTAATCGCAGCATTATTCGTGGCTTATTATCGCAAGGGGCGACATCGGTGATTGGGACATTGTGGCAGGTAGCCGATCGACCTACGGCGCAATTTATGACGTTATTTTATCGTCATCTGAAACAAACACGGGGTAATATTGCTAAAGCACTACAACTGACTAAACAGCAGTTTGCCCAATATGGACGTTATCGTCATCCTAAATATTGGGCAGGGTTTGTCTTAACCTCATCCCATACCCCGCTAGTGCAGGGTATGGATTAAGCACTATTTTAAAGTACGGTTGCTAAGGACTATTTCTAAGTACTATATTTAAGTACTACTGTTTAGTGCCATTGACTAATACTTTGGCATTAATACTCTCTTCTTGACCTGTTGGGGTGTTGACCTTAACCATAAATTTGAAATCAGCATGGATAATTGGGTAAAGTTGCATGATATATTTATTACCCTCATCATCAGTTTCAATGAAATTTAACAGCCCATTAGCATCAACCTGCCAGGTAATTGTTGAGGTGAAGCTATTATCGCAACAAACCGAGGTACCAGTGCCATCTTGATTAAAGACAATGGTGTATTTTTGACTGTTTTTGATGTCTATATCATCAAATATCCAAGTGCCGACGACAGCTTCTTTAGTAAAAGGCATGCCATGGATCAAGGTGACCTGCTGCGTGTTACCGTCTTGATCTTTTAGGATTATATTAAAGGCTTTATTCGGGTTGTCATTAAGTGCTGAGTTTTGCCATAGCGATGACCATTGACTTAAGTCATCTTCAAAGATGGTATTGAGCCGTGCTTTAATATAGTAGCTATCATTTAACTTAGGATCGTCAGTGCCTGTAATGACAGAATATTCGAGCACACTGGTGACACCATTCGCGCTAGCCAAAGGTAACCAAAAACGACTGCGAGTGTGGCGACGATTGCTGCCATATAACTTAACCCAGCCATCGACTAACTCCCAGTTTGAGTGTGGACCAAAATTAGCGATACAATCTTGGGTGTTATCAGTACATATATCGCGATAGTTTTTATCGGTAGCGGTGATGCGGGTCATCGTGCCGTCGGTCTTGAACCAATAACCATTAATATTGTTTGGTAATACCTTGCCATTTCTGTCAAAAGAGGATGCCAGCCAGCTAAGATTGCCAGGGGTTAAGTATGTTGGTAATTTGGTGACCAACGATGCATTAAATGTATCACTGCTACTACTCTGCTTGGCAATAGGTTTAACGAAGCGATGGACTAGTTGATCATCTTGATAATATTCAACAATGGTAGTGTAAAAAAATCCGTTATCTTGCACCGGAATATAACGGTAGCGATTTTTATCTTGGTTTAACTCAATCACGCCATCAACTAACGACCAGCTGATATTTTCAGTGGCGAATTTTGTCGTGGTGCTGCCGTCATTATGTAATTGCACTAAATCATGAAAGTTCGCTTGATATTGCTCACCATTAAGAAAATAATCGGCTACTGAATAGTAGATTGGCAATGCCCATGTACCAACTGCATCGGCTTGGGTTAGCGCAATGGTTTTTAATCCGGCGTTAAACAACACTGAGTTTGGTTGGTTGGTGGTTATTGTGGTTATTGCAGCGGCACCAGTCCAACCTTGAGCGCTCAGCCAGTTTGAATCGATTGAATAGGTCGCGGTTCTACTGGCGATAACTTGACCGACATTATTGGCACTAGAGACTAGTTGAAAAGCGAGGCTGCTAGTTTTTACTTGCATGGTAAACGTTGCAGAAGGGATTTTTTTAGCTTGATGTTGCTCAATTAAAAAATCAATCAGAGATTTCTCAAAGCCTACTTCATTAATGAGATAATCATCATTGTAGATATTTTCACGGATATCCATGGTATGCGCTGTGAGCGCTAGCGTTAAGCTGTTATCTCTTAGTTGCCAAGTTAATTTGCTTGATTGATTTATCTCTAAAAATTGCTGACTATAAAAGCCCGTACCATCGGCATTTAAGCTTAAGCTATCACCGCTATATAAAGGCTGTCCTAGTTGGACTAATGGCGTGATGATACTACGGCCAACAATCATCGAATTGACGATGCCAGGCATCACTTTGGGATCTTTTAAGGTCGCTGCGACGGCTTGAGCAAAGTCCGCTTTATATTTGTCGCTTTGCTGGCCATTACTGTCAATGGCACCATTTTGGGTTAAATAGGTGATCACTATATTGACGGTCGACTTGGTTTTGTTGTTTAACAAGGTCAAGGTCGTTTGTCCTGCCTTAAGGGTATAATCGCTATGATCAACAATCAGTTTAATAAATGCCGCTAAATCGAGTAATTTATCACTACTTATCGCCATTTCTGTATCAGCTTGTTGTTGATTAGTGGCTGGTGCTACCCCGTTATTTATTTCAACGCTAAGCAAATGTTTCGCCGTACTGAGGTGCGTGACATTGAGTCGTTGATTGGTGTCACTTTTTATTTCACCATCGCTGGCTGACAAATAGAGAGCGTCGATGGTACTGACACTACTGACTAATTCTGCATGGGCTTGGTTATCTTTACCTTTGGCATTAATGACGACCATTTCTTTGGTGGCTATTTGCTTTTCGGTTAAAGAGAGCGGTAAACGGTAACTGCCGTCGGCGTCGGCGGTGGTGGTAAATTTTTCTCCTGCAATCGCTACTGTGATACTCGCGTTAGCAATAGGCGCATCGGTGATGACTCCCTCGAGAATTAACTGTTTTTTAATCGGAGCAGTAGGCTCTGGAGCTGGTGGCGTGGTCGACTCTGAAGACGAACCACCACAAGCGGTTAAATAAACGCTAAATAAGCCGAGGGCGAAAAGTCGCAGTTGGTTGCTGGATTTATGCTGATAATTACACATGTTATATTCCTTCATTATTATAGAGCACACTTGATGTTGCTCAGTGATCAATGAAGGTAGTGATGTCAGGGTTTTGATTCTCTCACTTTAATGCAAAAAAAATGACCCGAAGGTCATTTTTAAAGCTGAAGATAAAGATTAACGTTTAATGCCGTTTAATCTAATCCATTCATCTTGCTCGGTTGCCGGTGCCATGTCGAACCATTGACTGTAAACGTTTAGTAATCGGTCCGCTTGCGAGGGGAGTAGCCCCGATAAGGCTAATGGTCCGCCAGTCTTTACTAACCCTTGCATCAATGGTGCAAGTTCTTCTAGAGGTCCGGCTAAGATATTGGCGACTAACACATCGCCGAGAATATCGTCGGGTTGATCCTGTGGCAAATACAGCTCAATTAAGCCCTCAACACCATTACGTCTGGCATTCTCTTTACTGGCAATAATTGCTTGGGGATCAATATCGATACCGACAACGCGCTTGGCACCCAGTTTTAAGGCGGCAATAGCTAAAATGCCAGAACCACAACCAAAATCAACCACAGTTTTATCGGTTAAATCGAGGCCATCTAACCATGTTAAGCATAGTGCTGTGGTTGGGTGGGTGCCGGTACCAAACGCTAAGCCAGGATCAAGCATCACGTTAACGGCCGTTGGGTCTGGCACATCGCGCCAGCTTGGACAAATCCACAGTCGCTTACCAAATTTCATTGGGTGAAATTGATCCATCCATTCACGCACCCAGTCTTTGTCTTCGAGTGGTTCAATTTTGTGTGCAAAATCGGCACCTAACTCTGGCTGCGCCTTTAAAAAATTAAGCACTACCGTCATGTCTTGTTCGCCTTCGTAAAGAGCAACAATATCCGTTTCGCCCCACAGGCGAGTTTCACCGGGTAGGGGTTCAAACACTGGGTTGTCTTTTGCGTCTAAGAAAGTAACGGATAAGGCGCCGCTGTCGCTAAGAATATCACCGAGATGTTCGGCGGTATCGGCAGTAGCATTTAATTTAAGTTGGATCCAAGGCATGAGCGATCTTTTAGGTTGGCTATTATTGTGGGAGATTATACCGTAAAGCCACTATTTTAGGCATAAAAAAACCAGCACAACGGCTGGTTTTAAACATTGAGGGTTATTTGACTAACTCATGCCAAGTTTTTTCTCAAGGTAGTGTATGTTAGCGCCACCATTTTGGAAGTTTTCGTCTTCCATGATGCTTTGTTGTAAAGGAGTATTGGTTTTTATCCCTTCAACCACTAATTCACTTAAGGCATTACGCATTCTAGCAATCGCGATACCACGGTTTTCACCGTAAGTAATTAGCTTGCCAATCATTGAATCATAATGAGGCGGTACTTTGTAGCCAGCATAAATATGAGAATCCCAACGAATACCTAAACCACCAGGAGCATGGAAGCGCTTAATTTCACCCGGGGAAGGGATGAAAGAAACAGGATCTTCAGCATTTATACGACACTCAATCGCATGGCCACGAATTTTGACTTCATCTTGAGTGATCGACAATGGCTGACCCGCGGCAATACGCAATTGCTCTTTGATTAAATCAACGCCGGTAATCATCTCGGTAACACAATGCTCAACTTGAATACGGGTGTTCATTTCAATGAAGTAGAACTCGCCGTTTTCATAGAGAAACTCGAAGGTACCAGCGCCACGATAGCCGATATCAATACAAGCTTTAGCACAACGCTCACCAATGAAGCGACGAATCTCTTCAGTAATGCCCGGTGCTGGAGCTTCTTCAACTACTTTCTGGTGACGACGTTGCATCGAACAGTCACGCTCACCTAAGTGAATAGCATGACCTTGACCATCGGCTAATACTTGAACCTCGATATGACGAGGATTCTCAAGAAATTTTTCCATGTATAGCGCATCGTTGTTAAAACAAGCTTTTGCTTCTGCTTTAGTTATCGCAATAATTTCGACCAGTTCGCCTTCGTTACGCACTACGCGCATACCACGACCACCGCCGCCGCCAGAGGCTTTGACGATAACAGGATAACCGATTCGCTTAGCGATTTTTTTATTGAGATCATGATCCGGTCCAAGTAGACCATCAGAGCCCGGTACGGTTGGTACACCGGCTTTTTTCATCGATTCAATCGCTGATACTTTATCGCCCATTAAGCGAATAACATCAGGTGTTGGACCTATAAAAATAAAGCCTGATTGTTCAATTTGTTCGGCAAAGTCAGCGTTTTCCGCTAAAAAGCCATAACCTGGGTGAATAGCAACAGCACCTGATACTTCAGCAGCACTGATAATCGCTGGAATATTGAGGTAGCTGTCGGTGGCTGATGGTGGACCAATACAAATGGTTTCATCGGCTAGTAATACATGTTTTAAATCGCGATCTGCAGTTGAATGAATCGCAACTGTTTTAATACCCATTTCTTTACAAGCACGTAAAATACGTAGGGCAATTTCGCCTCGATTGGCGATAACAACTTTATCTAACATAATGGTTGCCCTTATTCGATGATAACTAGAACCTGATCAAACTCAACGGCCGCACCGTCATCAACTTCAATCGCGACAACAGTACCCGCTTTATCAGATTCGATTTGATTCATCATTTTCATCGCTTCAACGATACAAAGTGTGTCACCGATTTTTACTTTGCTGCCAACTTCAACAAATGGCTTAGCATCTGGTGATGAAGCGCGATAGAAAGAACCAACCATCGGTGATTTAACTTGATGACCGGCAACAACAGCTGGTGTTGTGTCAGCAACAGGAGCAGCTACAGCAGCAACTGGAGCGGCCATAGCAACAGGAGCGGCTACGGCAACGGCGGCAATAGGAGCTGCACGGCTGATGCGTACTGATTCTTCACCTTCTGAAATTTCTAATTCAGTGATGCCAGATTCTTCTACTAATTCAATTAATTTTTTTATCTTACGAATATCCATATGAATTCTCTTTTTAATCAGTTTGGGGCTGTGACAATTGTGTCACAGCCGAATGTAAGGCGTATTCATAGCCCGCTGCGCCTAAGCCACATATCACACCGACGGCAATGTCGGAGAAATATGAATGGTGGCGAAACGATTCACGGCGATGAACATTAGATAAATGAACTTCTATAAAAGGAATATTTACTGACAAGATAGCATCTCTAAGCGCCACACTGGTATGCGTAAAAGCAGCAGGATTTATAATAATAAAATCCGCATCACATTGGTGAATAGCATCGATCAGTTCAAATTCTGCATTCGACTGAATATGGGATAGCGAAACCCCATGTTCTGTCGCTTTATTGGTTAAGTTGTCGACTATCTGAGCTAAAGTCTGCTGACCATAGTGTCCAGGTTCGCGTTTACCTAGCATATTTAAATTTGGACCGTTTATCAATAATATGTGCTTATTTTTACGCATCTTGCCGATATCCTCTGAGTATATCTGTTAACGTGTTTTTTTGTTAAAATTTCAGTCTAACTGGCTTGGGAATTGCTAGCAAGCATCAGATATTACTTTATCACAGCACATTATATACAAATACTAACATTTAGCAGCCATATACTGGTCTTATCACCTAAGTTGTCTCGATTAAGGCTAGCACAAACAAATGAATCAGCGCTTAAGAAACCATATTCATAAAGGTGAAGTAGCCAGTAAAACCACTGGCAATCAAAATTAAGACATTAACTAAACGAAACGTTTTCCGAAGAGAGGGCTTAGCTTGGCTTTTGACACTGGCCAAAATCCCTAGAGCAGAAACCATCATCATACCTTCGGCTAAGGTAAAGCTGATGGCATAGGCGACAGCGGCATCGCCTCCAAGTTGGTATGTTAGGGCTAGGTTGATCAGTATTGTGACGATAATGGCGGCGATACTAGGAAGAAGGCATAAAGCTAACCAGGCTTTATTGACTAATGGTGAGGTCATAGGAAATAGGCTCTGTTAATTTTTTCTATAGCTAAACATAGTTTTTAGTCATGAACCTTGATTTTAGATAGCTTTGGTAAAAATTAATAATGTTGTTTAGGAAACGAAACGATAAATTTAGCTCCTAACATACTTGATTCTTCAATGGTTAATGTACCCTGATAACTCGCGACAATATCAACCACCACAGCCATCCCAATGCCTTGACCTTGTTCTTGAGTGTCGAGACGAGCCCCGCGTTTAATAATTTCACCGCGTTCTTGTTCGTCAATACCGATACCGTTATCTTCAACAATCAACTCGATATATCCGCTAGGTTCATTGACGGTTATTTTGACCTCACCGGCACCATATTTATAGGCGTTATCCATTAAATTGCCGATCAACTCCATGAGATCACCCTGATCCCCTTGGAAAAAACTGGTTTGTTTAATCCTCACTTCACACATCACTGCTTTAGCGTGATAAACCTTATCTAATGCATTTTTTATTTGCATCGTGTGTTCAAGGATATTAACTCGGGTGATGCCGGTGACTTGTTGTGAGACCACAGCTCGCTGGAGCTGATAGCGGACAATTTGATCCATCCGTTGAGTTTGTTGTTTGGTTATCTCGACTAAGTCGCTGCTATTGTCGTTGGCTGCATTACTGAGCACCGCTAAGGGAGTTTTTAATGAGTGGGCCAGATCGCCCAAGCGTTGGTGATAGCGTTCGCGTTGTTTGCGTTCACTATCAATTAAGCGATTGAGATTGCCGGTTAAGCGACTTAATTCATTTGGGTAATCGCTACTTAAGGCGTCGATATAGCCATCTTCAATTTTCTTTAGTTCACCAGCAAGATGTTGCAGGGGCTTTAATCCTCGACTTAATAAAACATGTTGAGCAGCCAGCAATGCTAATGCTACGCCGCCGAACCACAACCATAAGGTTGTTCTAAAACTATGGCGGGAGGCTTTGTAGGGCGCATTATCTTCCATTACTACAAAGGTATATCGATAATCTTTACCACCACTTTCTTCTACGGTGCCATAGGTTGCGACAAACAACTCGATGCCGAGGTGGCTATTGTCAACTCGAAAGGCACGATGGCCAGGTTTTTGAGGATAAGCGGTGACGGCTGAGATATCTAGTGCTGATTTTGAACGCCATAGCTCAACACCGGCTCGATTTAATACATAGCCATATAACCCTGAGCTGACTTGATTAAAACGCGGTTCTTGTTGATATTCAGGAATGACTAAATTTTTGTCTTTTTGCTCTGAGCTAGAGATTAACCCTAAAATATGAAGTTGGAGTTTCTCTTCGGTGGATGAACGAACTGCACTACTATAAGCTGAATCAAGTACCGCGGCAGTGATACTAAAAAATACTAATGACAACAAGCTCGCGATGATTAGAATGCGAGCTCGTAGTGAATATTGATTCAACGTTAATTCTCAGTGATGCTGTTTAACTATTGGCTAACGCAGGACTAATGCGATAACCACGACCACGTAAGGTTTCAATTGGTTCAAGGGTGCCATCTGGGTCAAGCTTTTTACGGAGGCGCCTGATGAATACTTCGATGACGTTTGAATCTCGATCGTAATCTTGATCGTAAATGTGTTCGGTTAAAATCGTTTTAGAGACCACTTGATGAGGATGGGTGAGTAGATATTCAATGACCTTATATTCGTAGGCCGTTAACTCGACATCTTTATCATCCACTGACACCGATTGTGCATTGAGATCTAGTGTAATAGGGCCAAAGGTTTGCGTCGCAGAGGCCATGCCAACACTACGGCGTAATAGCGCTTTAATTCGAGCGCTTAATTCGTCCATTTCAAAGGGCTTGGTCAAATAGTCGTCGGCACCGGAGTCTAGGCCAAGAACTTTCTCTTGCCATTGATCACGGGCGGTTAAAATAATAATGGGAAAATTTTTGTCTTGCTCTCTCAGCTGTTTAATAACCTCAATACCATCGATTTTAGGGAGTCCTAAATCGATAATTGCTAAATCATATGGAAATTCAGTTCCTTGAAATAAGCCATCTTCGCCATCGGTTGCACTATCAACCGCATAACCTTGTTTGGTTAAGCTTTTGTTAAGTTGTTCCAGTAGTTGTGGTTCATCTTCAATGATTAAAATTCTCATTTTTGTCCTTTGAGGTTATGGAGCACGATCCGAAATTTCACCATTTTTACTATTAATATAGACAGTTTTTATTCTACCATTATCGAGTAATAATTTAATTTTAAAATGTTTTATTCCGGCTTTATTAATTGTTTTTATCGCAAGAACTTTAGCATGGTACTTTGACTTTGCAGCTTGAGATGCCTCTCGTTCATTCACGGCTGCAAATGCAATCGTTGGAAATAAGATTAAACTAACAAAAATAGTTAGAATAAATTTTTGAAATGCCATATTTCTCTCAGTACTCAAATTTAATTAAAGACTTTATAAAGATCAATATATCTTTATTCTCATTCCTAGAGTATGTACATTGAACCAGTAAATGATTCTATTCCTTTAAAGTTAGGTTACAGTATATATTGCAATCAACAAAGGTTATTTAATTCTAAATCAAAGTTTTGATACTCTAAAGTTAAATCCGGTAACTCACTGCAAAAAACGGGTTCGTGATTATACTTGCTATTGAATGTAACGCTATTATATCGATTGCTTTCTGAACTTTTGCTGAACTTAATGTCAGAAAAAAGTACTGGACTTTAGCACAGATCTAATGAAATTGTCGACCTCTTCAATCGTATTATACGGTGCGAACGCTGCGCGAACCGTGCCCGGTAAGCTTAGATGCTCCATTAATGGCATTGCACAGTGATGGCCTGCACGCACTGCAATATTTTGTTGATCAAGCAGAGTCGCAATATCCGATGGATGTTCTGACGCAAAAATAAAACTAATAATGCTTAATTTATTACTAATATCGCCAATAATTGACAACCCTTCAATTTTTAACAATTCCTTGCGGGCATATTGCATTAATTGATATTCATAATCAGCTAGGGCATGACGGTCGAATTGATTGAGAAATCGAATCGCGGCAGCTAGGCCAAGCACCCCACTAATATTTGGAGTGCCGGGCTCAAACTTAAAGGGGAGTTGATTGAAAGTCGTACCACTAAAACTAACGCGTTTTATCATTTCGCCACCGCCTTGCCAAGGTGGCATCGCCTCTAGGATCTCTTGCTTACCATAAAGAACGCCGATACCGGTTGGACCATAAAGCTTGTGCCCTGAAAAAGCATAAAAATCACAATCAAGTTCAATCACATTAACTTCCAAATGTGCAATAGCTTGTGCACCATCAATCACGGTAATGGCACCGACTTGTTTGGCCATCGCAATGATTTTTTCGATCGGGTTAATGATCCCTGTGACATTAGAAGCATGAGCTATGGCGACTATTTTGGTATTTTGATCAATGATGGTTGTTGCTTGGCTTAAATCAAATTCAATACTTGGTGTTAAGGAAATCACTCTTAATTCTGCACCAGTTTGTTGTGCTAATAGTTGCCATGGCACAATGTTGGCGTGATGCTCACTCATTGAAACAACAATATTTTCACCGGGTTTTAACTGATTGCGACCGTAGCTTTGGGCAATTAAATTAATCGCTTCGGTGGTGCCCTTAGTAAAGATAATCTCTTTACTGCTACGGGCATGAATAAACTTAGTGACCGTACTACGAGCGAGTTCAAACTGTGCCGTTGCCCGTGCACTTAATTGATGAGCTGCGCGATGGACATTTGCGTTATTTTTAGTATAAAACTCACTAATTGCATCGATAACTTGCTGCGGCTTTTGAGTGGTCGCAGCACTGTCGAGGTAGATCTGTTGACTCTGTTCGATCAATGGGAAATGACGACGAAAATCTTGAACCTTCAACATCCTCATGTTTCCTTTTAACTTAGTAGTGGCTTTAAAAATCGTGCTGTGTGTGAGGTCGGATGTTGAGCGACATCTTCAGGTGTGCCTGCACACAATATTTCACCGCCACCAGAGCCACCTTCAGGGCCTAAATCAATGATCCAATCGGCGGTTTTAATGACATCGAGATTGTGCTCGATCACTACGATCGTGTTGCCATGATCGCGTAAACGGTGCAACACATCCAACAACATTTGAATATCTTTAAAGTGTAGTCCGGTGGTAGGTTCATCAAGAATATATAAGGTTTGTCCGGTATCACGTTTTGATAATTCTTTTGCCAATTTAACTCGCTGTGCTTCACCGCCCGACAAGGTAACTGCCGACTGACCCAGTTTAATGTAGGAGAGTCCGACATCCATTAGGGTTTGCAGTTTGCGCGAAATGGCGGGAACTGGTTTGAAAAATTCATTAGCGTCTTCAACGGTCATGTTTAGTACTTGATGAATGTTTTTGCCTTTATAGAGCACTTCGAGGGTTTCTCGGTTGTAGCGTTTAGAACTACAAACATCACAAGGGACATACACGTCTGGTAAAAAATGCATTTCAACTTTGGTAACACCGTCACCTTGACAGGATTCACAACGACCGCCTTTAACATTAAAGCTAAAGCGACCTGGTTTATAACCCCGGGATCGAGATTCTTGGGTGGCGGCAAATAGCTCTCGAATCGGGGTGAAAATGCCGGTGTAAGTTGCTGGATTCGAGCGTGGGGTGCGACCAATCGGGCTTTGATCAATATCGACCACTTTGTCGCAATTATCGATCCCTTCTATTCTGTCGTAAGGTGCTGGCTCATCATTAACTGCATTATTTAGTGCTAAGTGAGCAATGCGATAGAAAGTATCATTAATTAAGGTTGATTTTCCTGATCCGGAAACTCCGGTAACACAAGTGAGTAAGCCATTAGGGATCGCCAAATCAACCGATTTTAGATTATTACCTGTCGCCCCAAACAGCTTAATCCATTTTTCGTTGGGTTTGGTACGCTGACTTGGATATTCAATTTGCTTAGCGCCGGATAAATACTGACCAGTTAAAGAATTCGGATTATCGATAATATCTTGATAGCTACCTTCTGCAATAATTTCACCACCATGAACCCCTGCACCCGGACCAATATCAATAATGTAATCGGCACTGCGAATCGCATCTTCATCGTGCTCTACTACAATTACGGTATTACCTAAATCACGTAAATGATTAAGGGTTTTGAGTAAGCGCTCATTATCACGTTGATGAAGACCAATCGATGGTTCATCGAGGACATACATCACGCCAACAAGTCCGGCGCCAATTTGACTCGCGAGTCTAATACGTTGCGCTTCACCGCCCGATAACGTATCAGCACCACGAGATAGGCTTAAATAATTCAATCCGACATTGACTAAGAAACCAAGACGATTGTGAATTTCATTGAGAATTTTTTCTGCGATTTGGGCTTTTTGACCAGTAAACTTTAATTTATCAAAAAATTCAAAACACTCACCAATGGAATATTCGGTGATTTCAGGTAAATTAATTTTTCCCAAAAAGACATGACGTGCCTCAAGGCGCAAACGACTGCCATGACAGCTCGGGCAGGATTGCTGATTAAGATATTTTGCTAACTCTTCACGGACTGAGTTTGATTCAGTTTCATGATAGCGTCGATCCATATTATTAATAATCCCCTCAAACGGGTGATTACGAATCACGACATCACCACGGTCATTCATGTATTTAAATTCGAGGGATTTATTGCCACTGCCATAAAGTACGATGTCTTTATGGGCCTGTGTGAGCGAGGCATAAGGTGCTTCTAAATCAAAGCCATAATGCTGACTTAATGCCGTTAACATTTGAAAGTAATAGAAGTTGCGACGATCCCAGCCACGAATAGCGCCGCCGGCTAAGCTAATTTCATCGTTGGCAATGAGGCGTTGCGGATCAAAAAACTGTTTGATCCCCAAGCCATCACAGCTGCTACAAGCTCCCGCTGGATTATTGAAAGAAAATAAACGCGGCTCTAATTCGGCCATTGAGTAGCCACAATGGGTACACGCGAAGTTGGCGGAGAACAGAATAGGGTCTAATGTGTCATCTTGATCCATTGCGACAATACTCGCCACGCCACCGGATAAATCCAGTGCAGTTTCAAAAGACTCAGCCAGCCGTTGCTGTAAATCATCACGGACTTTAAAGCGATCAACAACCACTTCTATATTATGCTTCTTTTGCAGTTCTAGTTTCGGTGGATCGCTTAAATCACACACTTCGCCATCGATTCTGGCACGAATGAATCCTTGAGCAGCGAGGTTATCTAATAATTTGGCGTGTTCACCTTTGCGTTGCTGTACCACTGGTGCTAGTAGCATTAGCTTGCTGCCTTGTGGCAGGGACAATACTTTGTCAACCATTTGGCTGACAGTTTGTGCGGCTAGTGGTGTGTCATGTGTTGGACAACGCGGCTCCCCGACACGGGCGAACAATAACCGGAGGTAATCATGTATTTCGGTAATTGTGCCGACCGTTGAACGGGGGTTATGAGATGTTGATTTTTGCTCAATGGAAATAGCGGGGCTTAATCCTTCAATGGAATCAACATCTGGTTTTTCCATTAATGACAAAAATTGACGGGCATAGGCAGATAACGATTCAACATAACGGCGCTGCCCTTCGGCATATAACGTGTCAAACGCGAGTGATGATTTTCCTGAGCCCGAAAGCCCTGTTATCACTATCAGTTTGTCCCGTGGAATCGTTAAATTGATATTTTTTAAATTGTGAGTTCTGGCCCCACGTATCTCAATATTATTTACCCGCACACTATTTCCCTATTACAACCAATGACCGAACAGGCGATTATCGCATAAATTATTGACTTTATCTGTCTAAATCAACCTGTGATAGTTAATATATCTTTTGATTAAAATCATAACTTATTCAATGGAGGCTTTGGGATCAAAATCGGCTCATGTTATAATCCGCATTTTATTATTGAGAGCCATTATCATCTTATGAGCATTTCCGGTGGTTTAAATTCGATCGAAAAGCGCGCAGCCCTATCGCTGGCGTTGGTTTTTGGGCTAAGAATGCTTGGCCTTTTTATGATTATGCCTGTCTTTGCTATTTATGGTCAGCAACTCGACGGTTACTCACCAATGTGGGTTGGATTGGCGATTGGTGCCTATGGCCTATCGCAAGCAATCTTACAAATTCCGATGGGAATGTTGTCGGATAAGTATGGCCGAAAACCCGTTATTTTAGTGGGGTTAGTGATATTTTGTATCGGTAGTTTAGTGGCGGGAATGTCAGAATCTGTCTACGGGGTGACATTAGGACGTGCTATTCAGGGAATGGGCGCGATTGCTAGTACCGTGTTAGCACTGGCAGCTGATGTCACACGTGATGAACATCGACCAAAAGTCATGGCAACTATTGGCATGTGTATTGGCCTATCTTTTGCTATTTCTATTATTGTTGGTCCTATTTTAGTCGCTTATATTGGCCTGTCCGGATTGTTTAACTTAACGGCAGTGTTAGCTATTTTAGGTATGCTGGTGATTATGTTTATTGCGCCTAATGCGGTGAGTAAAGCGCCTAAAGGTGATACCAGAGCAGCGCCGGAGCTTATTAAAGATTTGCTTAAAGACGGTCAATTATTACGACTCGATGTTGGTATATTTGTACTGCATTTAGTGATTACCTCAGTTTTTGTGGTGCTACCGGTGATGTTGATTAAAAATGACTTTGCGACCCCAGAGCATTGGCAGCTATATTTCCCAACGCTGTTAATTTCATTTTTGTTAATGGTGCCATTAATTATTATTGGCGCTAAAAAAGAGCGGATGAAATCGATTTATCGCTTTTCTTTATTATTGTTAGCAACATCCTTAGTGATGATGTATTTACTACAAGATTCCTTAATTGGACTTTTTGTGGCGGTTATTGTGTTTTTTACTGCGTTTAATTATTTAGAAGCATCGCTGCCTTCATTAATCGCTAAATTTTCGCCAGCGGGTAAAAAAGGCACCGCAATGGGAATTTATTCTTCGAGTCAGTTTTTCGGCGCTTTTTGGGGCGGAATGTTAGGGGGCGTTTGTTACCAGTGGCTCGGACTTGAAGGGGTGTTTTTATCGGCAACGACTCTCGTTTTATTATGGTGGTTTTACACCAAAGGAATGGTCGACCCTAAAGTATCAAAAACCTTTACTCTAGATGCTAATGCTCAAGATAAACAAAGTGCCGAAATAATGGCTCAACAGTTGATGTCACTGCCTGGCGTCAATGAAGCAATTGTCATTTTTGATGACAAAGCCGCATATTTAAAAGTAGATGCTAAGTTATTTAATGTAACTAGTGCACGGGCTGTGTTACTCTCTACGGCCAGTTAAAAAAACAGATTAATTTTAGGAGAAATGCATGGCCAGCAGAGGCGTGAATAAAGTAATCATAGTGGGTAACTTAGGACAAGATCCTGAAGTTCGCTACATGCCTAGTGGCGGTGCTGTTGCTAACATTACTGTTGCAACGAGTGAATCATGGAAAGATAAGCAAACCGGTGAAAACAGAGAAAAAACAGAATGGCACCGTATTGCCATTTTTGGCAAGTTAGCTGAAGTTGCTGGTGAGTACTTACGTAAAGGTTCTCAAGTTTATATTGAAGGTGCCTTGCAAACGCGCAAATGGAAAGATCAAAGTGGTCAAGACCGTTTTACGACTGAAGTTGTCGTGCAAGGTTTTAATGGTGTGATGCAAATGCTTGGCGGACGTCAAGGTGGTGGTCAAGGTCAGACTCAGGGTCAGAGCCAAGGTGGTTACCAGCAGCAACAGGGCGGTTACCAACAACAAGCATCACAACAGCAAGGCGGTTACCAAAACGCACCTGCCGCAGCAGCACCACAACAACAGTCAGCCCCTCAACAAGGCGGTTTTAGTGGTCAACAGCAAGGTAACTTTGGTGGTCAGCAATCTGGTGGTTTCCAACAGCAAGCACCACAATCAGCGCCACAACAATCAGCGCCACAGCAATCAGCCCCGCAACAGCAGCCTGCACAACAACCTGCTAAAGCCCCTGATTTAGATGATGGCTGGGACGACGACATTCCGTTTTAGCCCATAGTTAATTAATAACTGTAAAGTTCAACGTTAAATACGATCAAAACCCACTGTTATTAGTGGGTTTTTTTGTGCCTATAATCATTATGTATGTTAAATATAGACCCAGAAAATATCAAAATAACGGTCAAAATTGTATTCTCTGCTAATCAAAAAAATCAATATAACTATTAGAACGCTAAACTGGTTTCCTTTTTAAATTAAAGTAATCATAACCTGATGTAACTAAAATGTTTTATTTGTCAGTGAACAGCTTTACACTCATTATTGGTCTACATTTAATGACCACACGGTAGTACAGCTACACTCTCAGGATATAAAAATCAAATAAATCTGGAGTCGTTATATGAACGACTTTGTCAATTCCTATGATGTTACTTGGTTGTGAGGAACATGATGAGTTTGATCCCAATCAGCAGGCATTTGGTTTGGCTGATAACTGTTATAAATTAAGTCATGGTAATAAATACCTCGGGAGTCCCTATGGTGAACATGCTATACATTTAGTGAAACAACAAGTAATGCTTACGAATATCTTTGTCACCGCAACAGATCTTGGGACATATTTAATCTATGGCGATGCCCAAAAATCTTATTTAAAAGCCGGGTGAAAAGTCACTGAGGGCGAATATAAGGGGGACATCATCTTGAGTTTCCACGTAATCTTGCATCAGAAGTGACTATGGTTAATTCATCAGAAGCGGAAATGTTACTTTCGCCTGCGGAATGGATATTATAAAAAACCGATACTACCAATGAATATAGCTTTTATAACATGGTGATAAAGCTGTGGTTAGCCTTAAATAATCAAGGTGCTATAGATATTAGTCCGAAGAAAATTTATCGACAAAATCATACGTCAATTCAGATTTTCCATATAACAGTATCCCCCATCAAATAACTTATTATAAATGGATTGAGCGTTCTTATTTAGGTGGTCTACGGATCATTACGGAATATATTAAGGCCAGTAAAGAGTCATGTGATGTTCTCAATACATTGGTGCCAAAAACTTATGATTGTAAAAGTTGTGATGAAATTCCCTTGCTGAAGCTTTTGAATTATATGAACATTACTATTATCCGCCAATCATGAGTCATGGTCGAAATTATGCAGGTAAATTACTTGATTTAGGGGGGATAAAACAAACCAGTCTAGTTGACCGTTGTGAAAACAAACGTACATCTTTCTCAGGGTATTCAATATATCGTGAAATTATCAAATGCTTGCGGAGCATCCTACCGCGTATCGTGTATTAGCATTTGGCCATGACATGAATGAGATTGCGCCATTAGCTGTACCGCGTTTTGGTGATAATGCTCAGTGTGATAACTCACCAAATCCGGTCTCCAAGGTTGAATATCCATTTACCACTTATGGCAATGATTTTGTGATGGATAAGTAAGAGACCGGTAATCGTGTCTTTGATATTGATATTAATATTGATGGCATGGCTACTATCGGCTTGTTCCCTGATTTTATCGAGCAAGAATGCCGTAAAGGGTTAACCGATGATATGTTGCAAACGATGTATCGTGGTGTCGAAGGTTATGTTTGTGCTACTCAACATCGCCAAGAATAATGGTTTTATTATTAAAATATTTGACCATTCGATAGATTATTCCAATCACAATGATTGAAAAAATCAATTTATATTTTTTTTTTCACTATCCTATAATTTAAATGCTCTGTTAAGTGAGCATTTAAATTATAGTAAGGTGAGGATAATAATATGTTTAAAATACTACCTGTAGTTGCTAGTGTCGCCATTGTTTTTTCTCCAATAGCAATGAGCACGTCAGCTTTGTCACAAGAGCAACCGAAATCAATTCAATTTTGGTGGCCGCAACAACTTAATTTAGCCCCGCTGCGTCAACATAGCCAGGAGTCTAATCCGATGGGGGATGACTTTAATTATGCCGCGGCATTCAAAACCCTCGATCTGAAAGCCGTTAAGCAAGACTTGGCGCTGTTGATGAAAACGTCGCAAGATTGGTGGCCAGCAGACTATGGTCATTATGGACCTTTTTTCATTCGGATGGCTTGGCACGCGGCAGGCACCTATCGCACCATTGATGGTCGTGGAGGAGCCGGTGGTGGCCAGCAACGATTTGAGCCCCTTAACAGCTGGCCAGACAACGCAAATTTGGATAAGGCACGCCGACTATTATGGCCTATCAAACAGAAATATGGCCGTAAAATATCATGGGCAGATTTGATGATCTTAACCGGTAATGTCGCATTGGAGTCGATGGGCTTTAAAACCTTTGGTTTTGCTGGTGGCCGAGAAGATGATTGGGAACCTGATTTAATATATTGGGGGCCAGAAACAGCATTTCTTAAGGATCAACGTCACGATAAGAAAGGCAAACTGAAAGGCCCACTAGCTGCTGTTGAAATGGGATTAATTTATGTTAACCCTGAAGGGCCCCATGGTAAACCGGATCCTGTTGCCGCAGCTCATGATATCAGACGTTCATTTGGCCGAATGGCAATGAATGATGAGGAAATTGTGGCATTGATAGCGGGAGGACATACCTTTGGTAAAGCCCATGGTAAGGCGAAACCAGCAGATTGTGTTGGCAGCGAACCAGCTGCTGCTGGCGTTGAAGAGCAAGGGCTGGGTTGGAAAAATAAATGTGGTAGCGGTAACGCCGGTGATACGATTACCAGTGGTTTAGAGGGCTCATGGACAGTAACACCAACTCAATGGACCACCAACTATCTCGATAATTTGTTTAACTTTAGTTGGGTTAAAACGAAAAGTCCGGCGGGTGCCACCCAATGGATCCCAAAAAATAAGGCTGCTGCATCACTAACGCCCGATGCACATGATCCTCGAAAACGTCATGCCCCTATTATGTTTACCACCGATATAGCATTAAAGGTTGATAGCTCATTTCGTGCGATTGCATTGCGTTTTCGTCAAGATCCAAAACAATATGAGCTCGCTTTTGCCAAGGCTTGGTTCAAGCTGACTCATCGTGATATGGGGCCTAGAGCGCGATATATCGGTTCAGAAGTTCCTACTGAACTATTGATTTGGCAAGATCCGATCCCCGATGTCAATCATCCTTTAATTGGTAGCCAAGAAATAAAACAGCTTAAATCAGCGATTATTGATACGGGGTTAACGATTCCACAGTTAGTCACAACCGCTTGGGCATCGGCATCTAGTTATCGTGGTACTGATATGCGTGGTGGCGCCAATGGTGCGCGTATTCGCTTGTTACCACAAAAAAACTGGGCGGTTAATAACCCTCAACAATTGGCTAAAGTGTTAGATAAACTTGAGCAGGTTCAGCAGGATTTTAATCGTGAATCAACGGGCGGTAAGCAAGTTTCATTAGCTGATATTATCGTGTTGGGGGGTGATACTGCGATTGAACGTGCGGCCAAGAAAGCGGGCTTTACTATTGAAGTGCCTTTCACCCCAGGGCGGATGGATGCTTCGCAAGCGCAAACTGATCAAAAGTCTTTTGCGGTGCTTGAACCAACCGCCGATGCATTTAGAAATTATTTTTCCAGCAATAACTACCGTTCTCCAGCTGAAATGTTGATTGATAAAGCTAACTTACTGACCTTAACGGTCCCTGAAATGACGGTATTACTCGGTGGATTACGGGTGTTAAATACTAATGTTGCTTCGCAGCAGCACGGCGTATTTACGGTTAGGCCAGGTACTTTGAGTAATGATTTCTTTGTGAATTTATTGGATATGTCGACTAAATGGAGCAAGTTAGCAGGCGATGAAGCTATTTATCAAGGGCGCGACCGTAAAACAGGCGTAAAAAAATGGACCGCAACACCAGTCGATTTGGTGTTTGGTTCAAACTCTGAGTTACGTTCAATCTCGGAAGTTTATGCTGCCAATGACAGTCAGGAAAAGTTTATTAAAGACTTTGTTAAGGTATGGCATAAAGTGATGACATTAGATCGTTTTGATTTAAAGTAGCCTCTTAATTTTTTACCCCTTAAAGCCAAGCCTCCATTATGGAGGCTTTTTCCGTAATAAAACCCAATAATATGCAATAGAGCTAATTTACAGAAAAAGGGACTTTACAACCGCTGTGGCGCTGGTATGGTGCGCGATTGAATTTTTATCACTGTATCTTTGTAAGGAAAATATCTGTGTCACAACCTCTTCAATTTGCTAATCCTGGTCCGCTTGGGCTGATGGGATTTGGTATGACCACCGTGTTACTTAATATTCATAATGCTGGCTTCTTCACTTTAGGTGCAATGATCCTCGCGATGGGATTATGCTATGGCGGCATCGCTCAAGTGATCGCTGGAATTTTAGAATTTAAAAAGGGCAATACCTTTGGCTTAACCGCTTTTACTTCTTATGGTTTTTTCTGGATTAGCTTAATCGTATTGATTATGTTGCCTAAGTTGGGATTAGCAACGGCACCTGAGCCATCAGCAATGGGTTGTTATCTTTTAATGTGGGGTGTCTTCACGGCATTTATGTTTATTGGTACGTTAAAAAGTAACTTTGTACTGCAATTTATCTTTGCCAGTTTAACGCTATTATTTGTTTTATTGGCAACTCATCACTTTACTGGTTCGGCATTAATCGGAAAAATCGCTGGTTTTGAAGGAATAATTTGTGGTTTAAGCGCTATTTATTTAGCGATGGCTGAAGTCATTAATGAGCAGCATGGCCGTACTGTACTGCCAATTGGTGACTAAATTATCGTTTACGATAAATCAAATACCTTAGAAAAAATCTGATTCAGCAAATTAACCTTATTAACTTCTCTTGGTGTCTTTTTAAACACCAACGATAGATTAAATTGATAAGTGAGAGTGCTGGGTTGGATTATTCTAATCTCTCCTTGGTTCAATTCTGATTGGATAAAACTCTGCGCCATATAACCAATATATTTTCCAGACAGGATCATTGCTTTACGTGTATCAAATTGATAAGACTTTGCTGCTAGGTTAAGTTTTTTTAGTTGCTCTTTTCCTGCCAAATCAATATCAATACCAGGGTGGATAGCTGGAGTAGTCGCCAATTCATCATCACTAATATCGTTGTCTACTCGATCAAAAAATGGATGTTGATGGCTACAGCATAAATAAATGGGTTCGCTAAATAAGGGAGTATAACGTAATCCTTCAATTTGTTGATAGCCAGGGAAAATGCCAATGTGAGCTTTGTCTTTTAATAGGGCTTGCTCAATATTAGAAATGGCATCACTGTCGAACACGATATGGAGATTGGGAGAACTATCATGAATTTGAGAGATGACCTCTGCCATTTTTTTTTGCCGAGCACTGTCTAATTGTTCGGCGCACAAAATCACTAACTCGCCACTGAGTTCTTTACCTAATGTCCCCACCAGTAATGAGAAATCATCGAGAGAATCAAATAAATTAATCACCGCACGATAAACGGCTTGACCATCTTCGGTGAGTGAAAATCCGCCTCGACCGCGCAAACAAAGAGTTAATTTCATCCGCGATTCAAGATTAGACATATGAATACTAATGGTTGAACGTGTGACGCCTAGTGATTTTTCTGCCGCTGCAAAGCCTCCATGTTCAACCACGGCCACGAAAATCCGTAATAACCTTAAATCATATTCAGCGATTGGCTTTGGAATAATTGATGTTGTTTTCAATGTTTTATAAACCTCAAACTTAACGTTGAATGTTTTGTATTTAACCGCAATCTGTTTTGTTATTCAATAGTGATCATGATTTTTGTTGGAGCATAAAATGCGTGAATTAAAAGATAGTCAATTATTAAAGTGTTTTTCTTATATTAATGGTAGTTGGCACAGCAGCGAAACTAACTTTATTGTTACTAATCCTGCCAATGGTGAAGTGATTGCTAAGGTCAGTAACGCTGGGGTTGTCGAAACAGAGCTAGCGGTTCAAGCGGCGAGCAATGCATTAAAGATGTGGTCGAGTAAATCGGCCAATGAACGAGCGGCGTTAATGCGTAAGTGGTTCGACTTAATGATGGCGAATCAAGATGATTTAGCGCGTATTTTAACTCTAGAGCAGGGGAAACCTTTAGCAGAAGCCAAAGGTGAAATTGCTTATGGTGCTGCCTTTATCGATTGGTTCGCCGAAGAGGGGAAGCGGGTTTACGGTGATGTGATCCCATCAGGCTCAGGTGACAAACGGATTATCGTGATTAAGCAGCCTGTGGGTGTGGTTGCTTCCATTACCCCTTGGAATTTCCCCAATGCAATGATCGCGCGTAAAGCTGCGGCGGCTTTAGCAGCGGGTTGTACTTTTGTGGTACGCCCTGCAACGCAAACGCCATTGTCAGCATTGGCGATGGCTGAATTGGCCGAACGTGCAGGGATCCCCGCTGGTGTTTTTAATGTCGTGGTGGGAGAAGATGCTCGTGGCATGGGTAAAGTGTTAACCCAACATCCTGATGTCGCTAAATTTACCTTTACTGGCTCAACCGCCGTGGGTAAATCGCTGATTGAACAATGCGCCAGTACGGTTAAAAAAGTGTCGATGGAACTCGGTGGTAATGCACCCTTTATTGTGTTTGATGATGCCGATATTGATGCTGCCGTTCAGGGGGCTATTGCATCTAAATACCGTAATGCTGGTCAAACTTGTGTTTGTACGAACCGTATTTTTGTTCAAGATGCAGTCTTGGCTCAGTTTACTGAAAAATTTATCCAAGCGGTATCAGAGTTAACCATTGGCAATGGCTTAGATGATGTCAACGTTGGACCGATGATTTCAAGTGCTGCTGTCGCTGGGGTTGAGCAATTGGTTAATGACTCTATTGCTGTTGGTGCCACCGTTGTACTCGGTGGTGAACGTGATCAACAGGGCGATAATTACTATTTACCGACCATTTTAACCAATGTTACTAATGATATGCCGATTGCGGCTAATGAAATTTTTGGTCCCGTGACGCCAATCATTGCATTTTCCGATGAAGAGCAAGTGATTGCCATGGCTAATGATACCGAATATGGACTGGCATCTTATTTTTATGCTCGGGATATTGGTCGAATTTGGCGCGTCGCAGAAGGACTCGCTTTCGGCATGGTCGGGGTTAATGAAGGAATTATCTCCAACGCCGCCGCACCTTTTGGCGGTGTAAAACAGTCAGGTAGTGGTCGTGAAGGCTCAAAATATGGTCTCGATGATTATCTCGAAATTAAATATATCTGTATTGGTGGCTTAAACCAGTAATTAAGGTGAACAAAATGACAAACGAAAATTTACAACAGAGAAAAACTAAAGTAATCGCCCGTGGTCAAGGCAATATGTACCCAGTGTATGTTGAGCGAGCATTAAATGCTGAGCTGTGGGATGTTGAAGGTAACCGCTATATCGATTTTGGCGCGGGTATTGCTGTTTGCAATACTGGTCATAGTCACCCTCAAGTGGTGGCAGCTGCTAAAGCGCAACTGGATAAATTTAGTCACACTTGCGTGATGGTAAATCCTTATGAAGTTGCAGTTGAATTAGCTGAAAAATTAACGACATTAGCACCTGGGAATTCACCTAAAAAAGCGATTTTTGTCTCGACTGGCGCTGAAGCCGTTGAGAATTGTATTAAGATTGCTCGTGCTCATACAGGTCGTCGTGGGGTGATTGCTTTTAATGGCGCATTTCATGGCCGTACTAACTTAACCATGGCATTAACGGGTAAAATTACCCCTTACAAAAATCTGTTCGGGCCTTTTCCTGGCGATATATTCCATGCTCCATTCCCAATCGAGTTGCATGATATCTCGGTTCAACAATCGTTAAAGGCACTGGACAATCTATTTAAAGTCGATATCGCCCCGAGTGATGTCGCCGCCATTATTGTTGAACCAGTGCAAGGCGAGGGCGGTTTTTACGCGGCGCCCACTGAGTTTTTACAGGCACTTAGAACGCTATGCGATCAACACGGAATTGTATTAATTGCCGATGAGATTCAAACGGGCTTTGGTCGTACTGGCAAAATGTTTTGCTTTGAACACTCTGGGGTTGAAGCAGACTTGATGACCATGGCGAAAGGAATTGCAGGTGGTTTCCCGATTGCGGCTGTCGTGGGTAAAAGTGAAATTATGGATGCACCATTACCCGGTGGCTTAGGTGGTACTTACGGCGGTTCTCCCGTTGCCTGTGCCGCGGCGCTTGCCGTGCTAGATATTATTGAGCAAGAAAATTTAATCATGCGTTCAGCGCAAATTGGTGCTATTTTTAATGAGCGCTTAACGGCACTGCAAGCTAAGTATCCACAGCTTATTTCGCAAGTGCGAAACCAAGGATCTATGATTGCGATTGAGTTAATGTCTGATGGTGATATTGAACAACCAAATACGGAATTAACCCAAGCGATTATTGCCAATGCCGCTAAACATGGCTTAATATTATTAGCCTGTGGTTTCTATGGCAATGTGATCCGCTTTTTGCCGGCACTAACAATTAGCGATGAAATTATTAATGAAGGACTGACGCAGTTCGAAAGCTTATTTAGCACCGTCGCCAAATAACGGCTCTGTTGCGCTATACTTTTGGGATGAAAAAAAATCATCCATGGTATAGTGCAAATGTCTCCTCTTCCCGGTTAATGCCGCAAGTCTTCTGTTGTTTAAGCTTATTTATCATTGTTATTATGGTCTTTGTACTTTGGCTAAATCAGGTTCAATGGGGCTTTATTTTGTGGAACTCGGGCTTAGTGATTAGTGTACTGGCTTATATGTTTTTACGTCACCTTCCCATTGTCACCATCAATAAAATAAGCTTTGAAGAGTCCGGCAGTATTATTATTGGCTATGGTGAGCAATTTCACAAAGGGACGATCAATCAAACCAGCTTAGTATGTGATTGGTGGTGTTGGTTGGAGGTGACGGTGTACGGGGCGAGTCAACCGATCAATCAATTGGTCTGGCGAGATATGATTGATCAGCGCTCATATCGTCGCCTCGCGCGAATAGTGCGAATAAGGCGACGACTCATTTAGGCGTTATTTTAACGACGGGGTTAAAATAGAGGGTTTACTATCTGGTAATGTTTCGGGGTAATCAAGATTATAATGCAAACCAATGCTTTCCTTACGGGACATTGCACAGGCGATAATTAATTCGGCTACTTGGACTAAATTTCTAAGTTCTAATAAATTATTAGAGACTCGGAAATTTTTATAATAATCGTGAATCTCTTGCTGGAGCAATTGAACCCGATGTTGTGCCCGTTGTAAACGTTTGTCTGTGCGAACGATACCGACATAATCCCACATGAATAACCGAAGTTCATGCCAGTTGTGCTGTATTACTACCTCTTCATCGGAGTCGGTAACCATCGATTCATCCCAAGGCGTGATCTCAACATTCTCGGGAAGTTCATCGATCCGTTGCGCAAGATGTTTCGCCGCCGCTTGAGCAAACACCAAACACTCGAGTAACGAATTACTGGCCATCCGATTGGCGCCATGCAAACCGGTGTAAGCAACTTCGCCGATGGCATAAAGCCCAGCTATGTCAGTTGCACCATTTTGATCGGTCATCACGCCACCGCAAGTGTAATGAGCTGCGGGCACAACCGGCATTGGTTCCTTCGTGATATCAATCCCAAACTCTAAACAATGCCGATAAATAGTCGGGAAATGTTTGATAATAAACTCATCGGTTTTATGACTAATATCGAGATAAAGGCAATCGACCCCTAATCGTTTCATTTCATAATCGATTGCTCGAGCGACGATGTCTCTTGGCGCTAATTCGCCACGGTGATCAAATTCATCCATAAATCGCGAACCATCAGGGCGCTGCAAATAAGCACCTTCGCCACGCAGGGCCTCTGATAGTAAAAAGTTATTTGATTGCGGATGATATAAGCTGGTGGGATGAAATTGATTAAACTCTAAATTAGCCACACGACAACCTGCGCGCCATGCCATGGCGATACCATCGCCACTAGCAACATCAGGATTGCTGGTATATTGATAAACTTTACTGGCCCCACCGGTCGCTAAAGCAACATTTTTAGCTTTAATCGTTTCAACTTTCTCTGCTTCCCGGTTCCAAACATAGGCACCGATAGCATGAGGTTTATCTTGATATTCGGTGGTAATGATATCAACCGCATTATAGCGCTCTAAAATGGTGATGTTCGGGTGCTTTAGGACTTGGGCTTGTAGGGTCGTTTGAACTTCTTTCCCTGTGGCATCAGCCGCATGAAGAATTCGCCGATGACTATGGCCGCCTTCTTGGGTCAAATGATATCGTTGCTCGCCCTTGCTTGACAATTCCTGATCAAAATCTGCACCACACTTGATCAGCCATTCGAGGGATGATTTAGCATTGCGAGCGGTCATTTCAACCACTGAACGATCACATAAGTTTGCGCCAGCAATCAAGGTGTCGGCAACATGAGATTCAATGCTGTCTTTTTTGTCAAAAACGGCCGCGATACCGCCTTGGGCATAAAATGTTGAACCGTCGTTGAGTAATGCTTTACTCAGAACGATAATTTTTGAATGGTTAGCCGATTGTAACGCCAGTGTTAATCCTGCTGCGCCGCTACCAATTATTAGTAAGTCACAGGTATGTTCAATAACTTGTTTCATTTTGATCGTTGCTTGAGTTAGCTTGGTGTACTATGGTGGCTAAAATATACTATATTTGTGGTCCAAAAACAGTTATTGCGACAAATTTTGTAACAAATAGTAAAATTAATAGAACTTTTTTGAAAAGAGTCAGTCTATTATTGTGCGTTTACTTCGAGCAATCGGTAAAAGAGCCAATCAATTGGAGATAATGCTTGAATGAGCGAACAAAAAACTGATCAACAACTTGTAGAGTTGGTCCAGCAGGGGAATAAAGCTGCATTTGATTTATTGGTCAGAAAGTACCAACAAAAAGTGATAAATTTGGTAAGTCGCTTTGTTAAGAACCAAGGTGATGTTGAAGACGTTGCCCAGGAAGCTTTCATTAAAGCTTATCGCGCCCTACCTAATTTTCGTGGGGAGAGTGCTTTTTATACTTGGTTATATCGAATAGCCGTGAATACGGCAAAGAACTATTTAGTGGCGAAAAAGCGTCGACCTTCGAGCTCTGATATTGACGTCGCAGATGCGGAATATTTTGAGCAAGGGGAGCTGTTACGTGAGAATGCGTCACCTGAACGGTTGTTATTGTCAGAAGAATTGAAAAAAGTGGTGTTTAAGACACTTGAGCAGTTACCTGAGGATTTACGTACCGCTATTACGTTACGTGAATTGGAAGGACTAAGTTATGAAGATATTGCAGATGTGATGGAGTGCCCCGTTGGGACTGTTCGTTCACGTATTTTTCGAGCACGAGAAGCGCTCGATAAGCAAATTGAACCACTAATGCAAAGGTAGGATAACTTTTATGGTTTGTGAAAATAAGCAACAAATTTCTGAGTTTATAGATGGTGAAGCTTTGTCAGATGAGATGCTGATCGAACTCGCTAGTAATGAGCAATTAAAAGATGATTTCGAACATTATCAATTGATTGGAGATATACTTCGTGATGAATTACCCCCTGCCCTTAATTTAAGTTTCGCTGCTAAAGTGGCTGCTGTTATTGAACTAGAACCGACTGTTTTAGTCCCGAGAACAGCTAAAAATACTGTGGTAATCAGTGAGAAAAAACCAGCAAAGGTTATTCCACTATTTAGTCGCCTTGGTCAATATGGCATTGCAGCAAGTATTGCCGCGGCGATGGTTATTGGGGTTCAGCAGTTGAACATTGAAGATTCTGCTAATAAACAACCACAAGTGCTACAGACATACCCGATGGGTGGTTTTATTTCGCCGGTTAGTTTACAAACGAACGCGAGTCTTGAATCTAAGCAGCGAGCAGAACAAAAGCAACGTTTACAACAACGTCGCCAAGTGAATGCTTATCTTCAGGATCATATTTTACAGCAGCGTTTAAAATCTCAAATGATTTCAACCACAGAACAAAAACAGTAACCGAGGTATGGATTGGTGAGAAAATATTGGTTAGCTTTGGTGTTATTAACTGTGACTGGCAGTGCCTTGGCTGAAACGACCCCGATACAATGGTTAGAGAAAATGAACGCTGCTTATCATCAGAGTAATTTTTCACTCTCTATTATTCATTTGCAGCGTAATCATATCCAATCATTTTCCTTTGAACATGGCATTGTTGGTGAAGATAAGGTGGTTTATATTAATTCCTTAACTGGGCCCGTGAGTCACAGTTATCGAATTAACAATCAAGTGACTTATATCGATCCTGAAATTAAGCCCTATCGCGTTGAATCTGCTACTATAGTAATAGCTTCGCCAGCCTTTTTTGTTGATAAAGAAGCGGCGGTTATCGCTAATTATCAACTGACCTTAGGTGGTCAAGGGCGTGTTGCTGGTCGGGCGGTGCAGTTACTGCGTTTAACGGCTAAGGATGAGCATCGTTTTAATTATTTATTATGGCTTGATGTCGAAACGTCGCTATTGTTACGTTACGACTCTTACGATCTTAACAATAACTTGATTGAACAAATGCAAGCTATAACGTTTGAATTACGGGATCAACCCGATGAAAAATTGGTTAAGCTAGTTAATTCTGATCTTAAAAATGTCGTTAAAGCTCCTCAGGTCAGTACCTCTACCCGCTGGCAGTTTAACTGGCTACCCAGTAATTTTTCAGTGGCAGCAAGCGACAGTCATCGTTTGTTTACCACCACTCAACCCGTTGATTATATTTTGTTAACCGATGGCGTGTCTGAAATATCGGTTTATGTTGCTCGCGCTGATGATGTCGCTTTTCCAGAACGTTTGATTACACCCGGTGGTATTGCTGTTGCTCGTCACCGTGAGTCGGGCATCGATTTTACCGTGGTTGGAAAAATCCCATTGGAAACAGCAATTAAAATATCTCATTCAATGGTTTTAAAACAAACCAATTAGGTCATATATGCTCAAGCAACCCGCCTTAGTCACCAAGGTGATGAATGGAAAAGTCGAAGTGGAAGTCGCTATCGAATCAAGCTGTAGTGGCTGTAATGCCGCTGACACTTGTGGTGTCGGCACGGTGGCGAAAGCATTTAGTGGCCAAACTCAGCATTTAATCGTAAATACCGACCGTATCGTTGCTGTCGGTCAGTGGATAACGATAGCCACTCAAGAAAGTAATTTATTGAATTTAGCTGCAATCACCTATCTATTACCGTTATTTGGTTTACTAGTGACGGGTCTAATTGCGCAGCAGATCTTTACCAGTGAAGGTCCTGCTATTATCGCGAGTCTTATTGGTGGTTATGGCTTACATTTGATAGCCAAGCACTTGATCAAACTCCGAGAAAAAAAACTACCCACCATTTCTATTGTTTAGGCTTAGCAAAATTGTTTTAGGGCTGTCGTTTTCCGGCGTTGTTCAATATCAATAATGGTATTTTTGCGCTTACGTCTGGCCTGCATAAATGATGAGTGATGTTGATGTAACTGCTCTAAGGCATTTTGGTACTGATCGGTAGTTACTGTGCCTGACTTTTCACCATCAATATCATAACGATTAGCATCGGCCCGTAGCATTAATAAATATTTTGTTGATTTTACATGATATCGAATAGCGCTATTGAGGTTTTTTGAAGAAATAAAATCGCTTGCTAATGTAGCTCGAATAGCATGGTAAATATTGACCGACAGTGGACAGTCCCACTTCGTGTTTATCCCACTATTTTTTAACTTTTTCATCAGCTTAATCAGCCAGCGATGGGCATCGTTGGCTTTTCTCGTTGGTTTTGGCTTAGAGTAATGAACCTCTTTGGTTTTTTTATCGGTGTTTTTTACTAATTTTAAGGTTTTTAGCGTAGTCATTTTTACCTCGTTATAGGTCGGGATAACGATTAATCAAGAGATAGATATAAATATATCATTGAAGAAAACCAAACGCTAATGATAATGATTATTGATTTGGATCAAGTTTGGGTTAGGTATGTCGATGTAAATGCTCTATCGAGTGGATTAGTTGACTGGTTTGTATTATTTTTGTTTTAGATTTGAGCGGTTGTAAAATCTTTCAATCTTGAGTTGGCCTCGATACATTGTATCGAGGTTTTTTTATTAAGCCCTCCCATCTATTATCATTTCGGACATTGAATTTTCAGTGATGTTTTATCTTAGCTTGTGATAAACATTGGGTAATTAGCCCATTTTTTGCTGATATCAGCGCCAGTGCTTTCTTTTTTATCTGCTCAAAATAGAGTATCATCTACCCAAAATAAGAACCGTATTGTGATTTACCATTATTAGGTACATTGGAAGCTTGTGCTTAACCCTGTACATTTCTTTGAAATTTCAATCTTATAAGTGAAAAAACTTTAAAAATGAAGAATATACGTAATTTTTCGATTATTGCTCATATCGATCACGGCAAATCTACTTTATCAGATCGCTTAATTCAATTTTGCGGTGGCTTATCAGATCGTGAAATGGATTCACAGGTTCTAGACTCAATGGACATTGAGCGTGAACGCGGGATCACCATTAAATCTCAAAGCGTCAGCTTAGATTACAAAGCAATTAATGGTGAAACCTATCAGCTCAATTTTATCGATACTCCTGGGCATGTTGATTTCACCTATGAGGTGTCACGTTCATTAGCGGCTTGTGAAGGCGCCTTGTTAGTTGTTGACGCTGCACAAGGCGTTGAAGCTCAAACCTTAGCAAACTGTTATACCGCGCTTGAGCTGGATCTTGAAGTTGTGCCGGTGCTAAACAAAATTGATTTGCCGTCGGCCGATCCTGAATCTGCCTCGGAAGAAATTGAAGACTTAGTTGGTATTGAAGCAATCGAGGCGGTGCGTTGTTCAGCAAAAACAGGCTTAGGCATTCAAGATGTTTTAGAAGAAATTGTAAAAAAAATGCCACCACCTGAGGGGGATGTTGATGGTCCGCTTCAGGCGCTAATCATTGACTCATGGTTTGATAATTATCAAGGTGTGGTGTCATTAGTGCGGGTTAAACATGGCAGTATTAAAGTTGGTGATAAAATGAAAGTAATGTCAACGGGTGAAATTCACCAGGTTGATAAAATTGGTATTTTTACGCCTAAGCAAACTGAAACAGGTACCCTAAAAGCCGGCGAAGTTGGTTACATTATTGCCGGGATCAAAGAGATCCACGGTGCGCCAGTGGGTGATACATTAACCTTGTCACGTAATTCAGCATCTGAGCCATTACCTGGTTTCAAAAAAGCGACACCACAGGTTTATGCGGGGCTATTTCCAATTAGTTCTGATGATTATGAAAACTTCCGTGATGCGCTGAATAAATTAAGCCTAAATGATGCATCATTGCAATTTGAACCTGAGTCATCAAGCGCGTTAGGCTTTGGTTTCCGTATTGGTTTCCTTGGCATGTTGCACATGGAGATTATTCAAGAGCGTTTGGAACGTGAATATAATCTTGATCTAATTACGACAGCCCCGACCGTAAATTATAAAGTGATCACGACGAATGGTGAAACGGTTGATGTGGATAACCCATCTGATTTACCACCAATACAAAATATTGAAGAAATACTTGAGCCGATGGTTGAAGCGAACATCTTAGTTCCGCAAGAATACTTAGGCGCGGTTATTACTCTATGTATTCAGAAACGTGGTGTGCAAACCAATTTGGTTTATCACGGTAAGCAAGTGGCTGTTACTTATGAGCTGCCAATGGCCGAAGTGGTATTAGATTTCTTTGATCGTCTAAAGTCGACCTCTCGTGGTTATGCATCACTTGATTATAACTTTAAGTGTTTTAAAACTGCGGACATGGTACGCGTTGATATGTTGATTAATGGCGAGCGAGTGGATGCATTAGCGATGATTACTCACCGTGAAAACGCGCAACGTCGTGGCCGTGCCGTGGTTGATAAAATGAAAGAACTTATACCTCGTCAAATGTTTGATATTGCCGTGCAGTCTGCAATTGGTGGTCAAATTATAGCCCGTACCAACATCAAAGCACTACGAAAAGATGTCACTGCAAAATGTTATGGTGGCGATATCAGCCGTAAGAAAAAACTGTTACAGAAGCAGAAAGCGGGTAAAAAGCGCATGAAGTCAGTCGGTAATGTTGAATTACCACAAGAAGCATTCCTAGCGGTATTAAAAGTCGGAGATTAATTAATGGCAGCCTATTTCGAATTATTTTTAGTATTAGCAACCGTCGTTACTGGCCTCGTTTGGTTAGTGGATCGATTGGTGTTTTTACCACAACGCAAAGCAGCGGTTGCTGGTTTACCTGAAAATATAGACCAAGAAGCTAAAGATAAAGTATTGCTTGAATCTGTGTTGGTTGAAAATTGCCGCGGTATCTTCCCGGTGATTGGCTTTGTGCTAGTGTTACGTTCGTTTATTTATGAACCGTTTCAAATTCCGTCTGGCTCAATGATGCCAACGTTATTAGTCGGCGACTTTATCTTGGTTGAAAAGTTTGCCTATGGGATTAAATTACCGGTGTTGCGAAATACCGTGATTGAAACAGGTAAACCTGAACGTGGCGATGCCGTGGTATTTAAATATCCACCACAGCCGAATGTCGACTATATTAAACGAGTTATCGGTTTACCGGGTGATACCGTGCTTTATCGCAATAAAAAACTGTATATTAAACAGGCTTGTGTTGAAGCGACTAATCATTGCGGAAAATTTGAAGAAGTATCGTTAGATATTGTTGACCAAGGTAAGTTTTTCCAAGAGGGGACTTACCCACTAACACAAGCGAATGAAGACTTGTTAGGGGTTAACCATCAGATCTTGTTTAATCCGGCATTTGCAGGAAGACCAAGTCAGTATTTCCGACAAGATAATACCCGTCAAGCCGAATGGATTGTACCGCAAGGGCAATACTTCGTGATGGGTGATAATCGCGATAACAGTTTAGATAGTCGTTATTGGGGCTTTGTCCCAGAACAAAATATGGTTGGTAAAGCAGTCTTTATATGGACTAGCTTTGACTTTTCTCGCGCAAGTGAAGATTGGTTACCGAGTTGGGTGCCAAAAACAGTACGTACAGAACGCATAGGTAAAATTGGTCAGTAAATGAATCAAATAGCAATGGAAAAGCTAGAACGTATAATTGGTTACAGTTTTAGCAACCGTGAGTTTTTAATCCAAGCCTTAACTCATCGTAGTATGGGTGGTGCTCACAATGAACGTTTAGAGTTTTTAGGTGACTCTTTGTTAGGAATGTTTATCGCAGAGGCATTATATAAGCAGTTTCCTAAGGTTTCAGAAGGTGATCTTAGTCGGATGCGCGCGACATTAGTACGTGGGCAAACATTGGCCGAAATTGCCATTGAGTTTTGTTTAGGCGATCATTTGCGTTTAGGCCCTGGCGAGTTGAAAAGTGGCGGTTTTCGTCGTGAATCGATCTTAGCCGATGCCGTTGAAGCGATTATTGCCGCGGTTTATCTTGACCAAGGCATGGACGCTTGTAAAAAGTTGGTGATCGCTTGGTATCAAACACGCTTAACGAATATTGAGCCAGGTAATAGCCAAAAAGATCCGAAGACTCAGCTACAAGAATGGCTACAGGGGCGTCGCTTAGCGCTGCCACTGTATCAAGTGATTGAAGTAACCGGTCAGGCACATAATCAAAAGTTTACCATGTCTTGTCAAGTCGAAGGGATCGACCAACAACTTATTGGTAGCGGTACCTCTCGTCGTAAGGCAGAGCAAGATGCAGCGTATAAAGCGCTGGAGATAATTAATGCAACAAAATGATCCACAAACCCATTGCGGTTTTATCGCCATAATCGGCCGTCCTAATGTTGGCAAATCGACTTTGCTTAATAAGATATTAGGGCAAAAAATTAGTATAACTTCTCGTAAGCCACAAACCACTCGTCATCGTATGATGGGGATTGATACCGAGGGTGATTATCAAGCCATTTATGTTGATACTCCGGGTCTGCACAGCGAAGAGAAACGGGCAATTAACCGTTTAATGAACCGTGCGGCTGCTAGTGCGATTGGTAACGTTGAAATGGTGTTCTTTCTCGTTGAAGGTACGCAGTGGACTGGCGACGATGAAATGATCCTTAATAAATTACGTAAAAGCTGTCAAGACACGCCGGTAATTTGTGTGGTTAATAAAGAAGACAACGTTCAAATTCGCAGTGAATTGTTACCACACCTGAAATGGTTGTCTAGCCAATATGAATTTGAGCAAATTATTCCTATTTCAGCGAAGAATGGCGATGGCGTTGATACGTTAAAAGCATTGGCTCGTGGTGCACTGCGACCCGGTCAACATCACTTCCCAGAAGAGTATATTACCGATCGTTCACAACGTTTTATGGCCTCTGAAATTATCCGTGAAAAGTTGATGCGTTTTACCGGCGATGAAATACCTTATTCCGTGACGGTTGAAATTGAAACTTTTACCATGCAGCCTAATGGCGTGTTTAACGTTAGCGCTTTAATCATGGTTGAACGTGAAGGTCAAAAACGAATGATCATCGGTAAAAAAGGTGAAAAACTCAAGCAAATTGGTCGCGAAGCCCGCAAAGATATGGAAGAAATGTTCGATAATAAAGTGTTTCTTCAACTATGGGTCAAAGTTAAATCAGGTTGGGCCGATGACGAACGCGCACTCCATAGCTTAGGTTATGGTGATTTTTAGTCGAATCATGTGACGATGAATTACCGCATTAATACATCGTCACACGCGGCATCACCTCTGAGTGCCGCTTATTTAATTCACTCACGTCCCTTTGGTGAAACTGGCTTAATTGTCGAGTTAATCACCGAAACTCACGGTCGGGTTGCTGCGGTGGCCAATGGCGTTAAACGCAAAAAAAGTCTAACCAAAAGTATTTATCAACCTTTTCGACCCATTCTCGTGTCGTGGCGTGGTCATGGCGACTTAAAAACCATTGTCCGGGTTGAATCGCCGACGTTAGCGTTACCCTTGAGTCGACATTTCTTATTTAGTGGTTTGTATTTAAATGAATTGATATTACGGTTATTGGTTAAAGAAGTGCCGCAACCTCAAGTATACAGTGCCTATCATGCGACATTAATCGCGTTATCCCGACAGCAAGACATTGAGCCATCGTTACGTTTATTTGAACTATCGTTGATGCAGGATCTTGGCCATGGTTTCCCACTTGATTTTGATAATACCGGGTCGCGCATCGAACCGGATTGGCAGTATCGCTTTCACCCTGAGGTTGGTTTAATGCCAAAAATTGGGGCTAAATATAACGGTCACCACCTTTTGGCTATTGCAAAGCATGATTTTTGTGACAAGATAACCCGCAAACAGGCTAAAGCCCTCACTCGTGAAATGCTAGCGCCATTATTGGGGTCTAAACCCTTATATAGCAGAGCGCTATTTACACGAACAAAAACTATTTCAGAATGATTTTATAAGGATTTTCATGAACCCAATTTATTTAGGCGTTAATATCGATCATATAGCTACCTTACGCCAAGCTCGTGGCACCAAGTATCCTGATCCGGTTCATGCTGCTGCTGTGGCTGAATTAGCGGGGGCTGACGGTATTACTATTCATTTGCGTGAAGACCGTCGTCATATTCAAGATCGTGATGTTTATACGCTAGCAAACACCTTACAAACACGAATGAATCTTGAAATAGCCGTTACTCAAGAAATGATTTCGATTGCTTGCCATGTTAAACCTGAATATGTTTGCCTAGTCCCTGAAAAACGTGAAGAGCTAACCACTGAAGGTGGTTTAGATGTTGCTGGTCAATTAGACACCATGCTTGAAGCGATAGCCGAATTAAAGGGCGCAGGGATTAAAGTGTCATTGTTTATTGATGCCGACAAAGAGCAGATTGATGCCGCTGTGACTGTGGGTGCACCTTATATCGAATTGCATACGGGCTGTTACGCTGATGCCGAAAATCCGACTATTCAACAACGTGAGCTTGAACGGATTCAAGACATGGCAAAATATGCGCACAGTAAAGGGTTAGTGGTTAATGCGGGTCATGGTTTGCATTATCACAATGTTGAAGCTATTGCCGCTATCCCTGAAATATATGAGTTAAATATTGGTCATTCGATTATTGCTCGTGCCGCTATTTACGGGTTAGATCAGGCGGTTCGTGATATTCGGCAAAAAATGGTTCAGGCCCGTGCGATGGCGAATCCTGGTTAATTCATCTCGGAATTAGTGGTTTTCAACCAACCATAAACCGTGGTGATTAGTCGTTGACTATGATCTGCGCTAAATAGCTCAGTTTGGCGATAGGCGGCTTGCTTATTTTTAATACTGAGCTTCTTTCTTAATGCCATTTTTACGTTCAAATTATCTTGTAAGCGATAAATGTCTAATACTGATAGTGGCAGTTGGCTTATTTGTTCAGATAGATCTAAATAGGTTGCTGGAAATGCTGTTTTATCTTTTTCTATTTTTATCACTGATAATAAGGGTAAAGCATCGAGTAAAATAACAGCTTCAGGTTGTTCTATTAATTGATCGAGCATAAATCTGGTTAGATAACTGACTTGACGCCCTTGAGCAATAATAATAATTTTGAATTCATTATCAGCATCTTGACAGAATTTTATTGCACTTTTTAGCCGAGTTAACAGTTGTTGATGATAACTAGCATCGGACAGATTTAGATTAGGTGGCATGAGCGATAGCGTGTCCCAACCAACATCATTAAGACCGATTCGCAGTTGTTCGATCCCTTGCTCGTTGGTGGGTAAATTGCCGATGTCAGGTAACATAATGGCAACCCCTAGTTTAGTCGCGGCTAAATACTCCCGCTTCAATGCTAAAAATTTGCCATCGTTATAGGGGATCCAAGTGACTTCTGTTTTAATCACACCATTGGCGAGGGCAAAATTGTGTTCCAGCGCGCTGACTTTTTCGGGGATAGTTTGAAGTGTTGCACTACTTAAGGCATTAACATATAAAGTTAAAAATAACATGGTGATTTTGCTAGTTAATTTCATATGTCTCCCTCCCTTTTATGTCACTATGCCATAGTCAGTGCTTTTTTCAAAATGGGCAGTCAGCGACAAACTTTATTGCTTGCTCTGTTCCTGGATGAATAATTTCAAGCTGGTGAGCGTGTAACTGTAGTCGATCCGCCATGGTGACCGCTAATGGTTTACCATAAAATCGGTCGCCAAGAATTGGGTGGTCTATTTGTTGCATGTGTACCCGTAGTTGATGGGACCGGCCGGTAATTGGCGTTAACTCAATTAGGGAAGATGTTTTATCCGAGGACAGCACTTGCCAGTGTGTTAACGATGGCTTGCCATCGGTGTAGCAAACTTTTTGTAAAGGGCGGTTAGGCCAATCACAAATCAGCGGTAAATCAACACTGCCGCAGGGCTCGCAAGGACAACCTAAGACTCGGGCTAAATAAGTCTTACTGGTGGTTCGTTGTTGGAATTGCCGTGAAATATGACTTTGGGCTGCTTTGGTCAAGGCAAATAACATAATGCCAGAAGTGTCCATATCAAGACGATGAACGACGACAGCTGTTGGTAAAACGCTCATTAAACGTAAGGTCGCGCTATCTCGATGATGTAATTCACGACCTGGTACCGACAGTAACCCGCTGGGTTTGTTGATCACAACAATATCGTTGTCTTGATACATAATATCGAGCCATGGCGTGGTTGGCGGATTATAAACAAAAGCCAAGAGAAAACCTATAAAGCAGTTAAATAAAGGCTTATTGTAACATTAAAGTTTTCAATTAATCAGACGATACCAAGAAGAGAAGCTAACTAATGAGTCACTATGAATAAATTAATGATAAAAGTCTTGTTCGCTACCTTAGTGCTTACCGCGATGGTGCCGAATCTACGTGCCGCCGATGAAGATCGGGTTATTCAGCTTTATTCGCAACCTGAACTGTTAGCGCTAATTGCTAAGAATAAACACTTACAACGGGTCAAAGCAGATGATTGCCAATTAGTGGAAGATATTAAAGCCCGTGCTGAAATCGTTAAGCTACCCAGTTATCAATTTCTGTATGGTGATATGTTAGCTTATGGTGTTTGTGTCGAGCGCGATGCTCAATATGGCATTTATATGATGGAGCAAAGCGCCCATCAAGGCTTAGTCGAAGCGATTGAGCAAATTGGCCGTTATTATCATATTGGTCGCTTTTTTCAGCAAGACACCCAACGGGCATTACGTTATATCAATGAAGCTGCCGGACTAGGTAACATTGATGCTCAAATCCGCTTAGTCGATATTTTAGCCCAAGAACAGGGCAGCCCGGTTGACTATGAAGAAGCTTATCATTGGTTACATAATTCAATTATTAGCGACAATAGCAAGCGAAAAAAAGCGACCCGTTTACTGGCTAAGCTCGCCAAGTTAATGCCACAACGCGTAATCGAACGCGCTAAACGACCATTGTTGAAGTGAATATTCAGATTGCTTTTCTTATTCCTCGATTCATTTTTAGGCGGTGGCGCAGAAGCCTGTTATACTGTCGGCAATTTTTATTAACAACGCGAAAACATGTCTAACAAATTTAGCCAAAAACAAGATCCATTCCTTGCTCGCGAGCAGCAAAACTATGACAACCCTATTGCCAGTCGTGAGCTTATATTAGAGCTATTAAAAGATTCGGATGCGCCACTGAAACGTGAGCAGATTGCCGAAGCGTTTGATATTACTGATCCCGATTCGCTAGAAGGGTTACGTCGTCGCTTGCGAGCGATGGAACGTGATGGTCAAGCGGTTTATATTCGTAATGGCAGTTATGGTCTCCCTGAGCGAATGGATTTGATGCGTGGTCGAATTTTAGGCCACCGTGATGGTTTTGGTTTTTTCCGTCCTGAAGAGGGTGGTAAAGATTTGTTTATTGACCAAAAGCAAATGCATGCTGTGTTACACGGCGATATCGTATTAGCGCAAACTGGCGGTAATGATCGACGTGGTAAACGTGATGCGCGGATTGTGCGCGTTGTTGAACACGGAAAAACAGATTTTGTTGGACGTTTCTTTGTCGATGGTGACATTAATTTTGTGGTGCCCGATGAATCACGAATCGCGCAAGACATTATCATTACCGAAGGTGGCGTTAATGGCGCACGTAATGGTCAAGTAGTTATTGTTCGAGTGACACGTCGTCCGAGTCGTCATCAAAGCCCGCTCGGTGAAATCATCGAAGTCATGGGTGATGAAATGGATCCTGGGATGGAAATCGAGATGGCCTTGCGCAATCATGATTTACCTCATCAATTTTCCGATAAATTGCAGGCTGAAATTGCTGACTTAACACCACAAGTACCAGAAAGTGCCAAAGAAGGCCGGATTGATCTGCGTGGTTTGCCGCTGGTCACTATTGATGGCGCCGATGCCCGTGATTTTGATGATGCGGTTTATTGTAAGCGCAAGAAAAGCGGTGGCTGGCGTTTATGGGTCGCGATCGCTGATGTTAGTAGTTATGTTAAAATTGGTACAGCATTAGATGATGAAGCCTTAGAACGTGGTAATTCAGTTTATTTCCCTGACAACGTTATCCCGATGCTGCCAGAAGTACTATCTAATGGTTTGTGTTCATTAAACCCTAATGTTGATCGTTTATGTATGGTTTGTGAAATGACCATCAGCGAAAAAGGTAATTTATCGGGTTATAAATTTTATCCAGCATTAATGAATTCTCATGCTCGCTTTACCTACAATAAAGTGGCTGCGATTCTTGATGGTGATAAAGAGTTACGCCAGGAATACTCAGCGCAAGTTAGAGATCTGGAAGAATTACATAAGTTATATACTGCGTTAAATGCCCGTCGTCTCGAACGTGGTGCGATTGCATTTGAAACCACTGAAACTCAGTTTGTATTTAATGAGCAACGAAAAATTGAAAACATTGTGCCATTAGTGCGTAACGATGCTCATAAAATGATTGAAGAATGCATGATTCTAGCCAATGTATCGTCGGCTCGTTTCGTTGAGAAGAATGAAGGGGTTGCATTATTCCGTGTTCATGACTCTCCGGGCGATGAAAAACTAATTAACTTCCGTGCTTTCCTTGGTGAACTTGGTTTATCGTTAAGTGGTGGTGACAAACCAACCCCAAGTGACTACAGTGAATTACTGAATAAAATCAGTGGTCGTGATGATGCTGAGTTAATTCAAATTATGTTATTGCGTTCGATGAAGCAAGCCGTATATGCGCCGGATAATGAAGGTCACTTTGGACTGGCGCTCGATCATTATAGTCATTTTACTTCTCCAATTCGTCGCTATCCTGATTTGATTTTACATCGTACGATTAAATCGTTATTGGTCAAGAAAAAGCAATTAAGCGCTAGTGAAGGCAAAAAAATTGGTGCCTACCCTTATTTAGCCGAACAAGTGGCGAACTTAGGTGAACATTGTTCAATGACCGAACGCCGCGCTGATGATGCGACCCGTGATGTTGCTGATTGGTTAAAATGTGAATATATGCTGGAACATGTCGGCGATAGCTTTAAGGGCACCATCAGTACCGTCACAAGCTTTGGTTGCTTTGTACGTTTAGACGACGTCAATATTGAAGGCTTATTACATATTAGTGCGCTGCCTGGTGATTACTATCACTTTGATGCGGCTAAAGCGCGTTTAGTCGCTGAGCATTCTAATAATACTTATCATATGGGCGATCGAATTGAAGTTAAAGTTGCTTCCGTTAATCTTGATGATAAAAAAATCGATTTAACGTTAATAGAGTTTGCTGGTAACAAAAAACGTTTGCGTGGCAACAACAAACGCTCAAGTGGCAAGCCTAATGAAAAAAAATCTGCTGGCTATAAAAGCGGTCACCAGCCAACAGATAAGCCTGCAGGAAAAAGAAATCCAAACGGGCGTAAAAGCGATGGCTCAAAAACGAGCAAACCAAAGTCTCGTTCAGGCAGAAATTCACGTCATAAAGATAAAAAAGAGCAAGGTAGTAATAAATAAATGAGTAAACATGATCTTCTGTTTGGGTTACATAGCGTTGAAGCTGTTTTAACCAATGAACCTGAACGTATTTTAGAAATATTCGCCCTTAAAGGTCGTGATGACCAACGGATGAGCAAAGTGATTAGTATGGCTCGTCGCAATGGTATCAGTGTTGCTTTCGTCGGTAAAAAAACCTTAGACGATAAAGCTGAAGGCGAATCACATCAGGGGATTATTGCTAATGCCCGTGCGGCAAAAGTTAAAAATGAAGCCGATTTAGATGACATCATTGCTAACAATGACCAACCGTTTTTATTGATTTTGGACGGTGTGACTGATCCGCATAACTTAGGTGCTTGTATTCGTAGTGCTGATGCTGCCGGTGTCCACGCTGTGATTGTTCCTAAGGACAAATCTGCCTCATTAACCCCAGTGGTTCGTAAGGTTGCCTGTGGCGCCGCTGAAACAATGCCATTGATTCAAGTGACTAACTTGGCGCGTACGATGCGTGAAATTCAACAGCAAGGTGTTTGGATTATTGGTACCGCTGGTGAAGCTAGTGTGCCATTATTTGAGACTAAACTTGAAGGGTCTGTTGCCTTGGTTATGGGCGCTGAAGGTAAAGGGATGCGCCGTTTAACACGTGAACATTGTGATGAACTCGTGTCGCTGCCAATGGCTGGTAGTGTTTCAAGCTTAAATGTATCTGTCACAACGGGTATTTGTTTGTTTGAAGTCGTTCGTCAGCGTGGCAGCAAGAAGTAGTTTTAAGTCGAAAATTGCACGTAAAATGTGATAGTGGTCGTTGATTTTAGAATTGACGGCCATTTTTGTTTTTTATCGTTGCTCTTATTTGATTCCTGCTATATAATTTCGCCTCCAAATTCGGCTTATCATTAGTTCCTTGCCCTATGACTGGTTTCGCCGAGCCACGTTGGGGGTAACAACCGTAAGGAATAATAAATGCGTCATTACGAAATCGTATTTATGGTTCACCCTGATCAGAGTGAACAAGTACCTGCAATGATTGAGCGTTACACTGCTTCAATCAAAGATTCTGGTGGTTTAATCCACCGTCTAGAAGACTGGGGTCGTCGTCAATTGGCATACCCAATCGAAAAGCTTCATAAAGCTCACTACGTTCTTATGAATGTTGAAGCTGGCCAAGAAGTAATGGACGAGTTAGAACATAACTTCCGTTACAACGATGCTGTATTACGTAGCCTAGTGCTTCGTACTAAAGGCGCTATCACTGAAGCTTCTGACATTGCTAAAGCAAAAGAAGAACGTCGCGATTCAAAGCGTCGTGAAGCACCAGTTAGCGAAGAAGCTAAAAAAGAACAACCAGCTGCAGAGTAATCTGTAAAGGCAATTTGAATATTGATGACTGAAAATTCAACGGTAATAAGTGGCACATTGTGCTCTAGCCCGCGACATAAAGTCAGTCCAGCCGGTATTCCACATACATATATTGTAATGGATCACCGTTCACAGCAAGTTGAAGCAGGCCTCCCTCGTGGAATATACTGCCGAATGACTATCGTGTTAAGCGGGAAAGATAATCAGTTAATTGCTAAAAAGTTGGTTAAGAGCAGTAATATCAAGGCAAGTGGTTATCTTGTCTGGCATAAGGGCCGAAATGGTTCGCCAAAAATTGTATTACACGCTCATTCGATTGAATTGATGAATTAGGAGAAATCTCCATGGCACGTTTTTTTAGACGTCGTAAATTCTGCCGTTTTACAGCAGAAAATGTAGTAGAAA
>SPKZ01010241.1_pt1 | contig 42362 bp, 38 predicted proteins | sample 2456571 | NCBI WGS metagenome assembly SPKZ01 (sample SAMN11192286, study PRJNA482655) | marine metagenome | biome: ENVO:00000447; feature: ENVO:00000244|ENVO:00000211|ENVO:00000569|ENVO:00002023; material: ENVO:00002151; isolation source: ocean water from marine abyssalpelagic zone ...
CAGGAAGGCGTGTAGCCCTCCCGCGACTCCGAGGCGGGAGCCGTCGTCATTGCGCCACTCAACCGGGAGTTCTTCTATCCGTAGCCCGGCGCGCTTGGCCAGGAAGAGGGATTCCACATCGAAGGCGAATCCGCTGATGCGCAGGCGCGGAAAGATCTTGCGCACGGCCTCCCGGCGGAACATCTTGAACCCGCACTGAGTATCTAGAGAAGTGGAGAGCCCCAGCGCACGCACGCTCAGGTTGAAGATCCGGCCGGAGGCCCGGCGCAGTCCGCTCTGCGCCTTTGTGATTCTTGACCCGGGAAGCCTGCGGGATCCGATGGCGATGTCGGCCCCTTTGTCGAGGGCTGCGCGGAGTCGGGCCTCTTCCTCGATCGGCGTCGAGAGATCCACGTCGCTGAAAAGCACGAAGCGTCCCCTGGCCTCGAGCGCGCCGGCCCGAACCGCGGCGCCCTTGCCGCGGTTTTCAGGAAACGAGATCAGACGCCCGTGTCTGCATCGGGCCAGGCCCTCGGCGCCCACGCCCGCGGTCGCGTCGCGGCTCCCGTCGTCCACCACCAGGATTTCGTATTCGAGCGATAGTCGCTCGAGGTAGCTGCGTACGGAATCGAGGGTTTCGGTGAGGCGCAGAGCCTCGTTAAAGGCCGGGAAGACCACAGAAAGTTCGGGGGCTGCAGTCGGGTCGCTCACGAACTACGCTGCGGGTTTCTAGTGGAAGGTCGGGCGATCGTCGTCGTCCCTTGAGCGTCGCTTCCTCTCAAACTCGTCTTTGCGCACGGTGCGCAGTTTCCTACGCATGCGCATACGGTGCCAGTAGTAGCGAAGATTTCGCAATTTGAGAGCGCGGAGCAATTCGTTTCGCATCAGAAAGCCCGCGATCAGTACACCCCCCAGGTGACCCACGTAGCTGATCTGTTCTCCTCCCCACATGAACTGCAGCACGAACAGGATCGGGATAAACCAGATTGCCTTGATCGGAACCGGGAACGGGAAGATGAAGACCGTGCGCTCGGGCCACATCAGGCTGAAGGCTGTGAGCAGGCCGAAGATCGCGCCTGAGGCTCCCAGCGTCGGATACGGGAATCCCAGCATCGCGTTCCACAGAAAGATGATCATGCCGGCGCCGATTCCGCACTGCAGGTAGAAGCGCAGGAAGCGCCGGGATCCCCAGACGGATTCGAGCACGCCCCCGAACATCCAGAGCGCGAACATGTTGAATACGACGTGCATCAAGGAGCCGTGCAGCCACATGTAGGTGGCGGGCTGCCAGAGGTAGCCTTGCACCACGCGATTCACGCTCAACGCGCCGAACTCGAGGAGTCCTTGCTGGAACTCGGTGCCGAGGAGGTTCTGTGCGAGAAACACGACCGCATTCGCGATCATGATCCACTTCACCATCGGAGTGAGGCCCGGAACCTGACTGCGCTGCAAGCGATCGCCCTCTCTGTGACCCGCGGCATCCCGCGCATTCTGCGCATGAAACCCGGGCGGACGGGACCCGTTCCGCTTGCAAGCCTAGGCCATCTCGCGGGGATTTGCCGGGGCCAGGGCCTCGAGCGCCGCCAGGCAGTCGGGCTCTTCGAGCCCGGCCAGATCGAGCACGGGAAGGTCGATCTCGAGTTCGTTTCGCAGTGCCTTCAGGCGATCCCGGCAGCGCGGCGTCTCTCCCCAGAGAACCGCGTTCCGGGCTTCGGCGGGAGAGAGGTCCGCGAACCAGGGCGATGCACGCCGGTAGGCGCGGCCGGCTTCGTCCCACGATCGATTGGGACGCGCGAAGATCCAGAGGCAGGTTTCGACCCTGCGGGCGAGGTGCGCCCGCGCGCGATCGAGTCGGGCCCGGGTGGGTGCGACGTTCGCGTCCCACAGGTCGGCGTGACGATCGACGACCCTCATCGCGCGCGGCCCGCGCGCCGCCACGATCAGCGGAACCAGGGCGTCGCGTCCGCGGAGTTCATCGCGCAACCGCGAGAGTTCCTGGTCGAGCCAGCGCACGCGCGCGCCGGGCGCGAGTTCCCCGGCGGTGCGCACCGCGTCGCCGACGCCGAAGAAGCCCACGGGCCTGCCGCGGCCGCTCTCCCGCTGCGCGACCAGCGAGCCCGCCAGTTCGCGCGCGTCCCAGAGCGAGGGCAGTTGGATCGATCCGACGCGCGCCCGTTCCAGACCGTCGAATCCCTCTGCGGTGCGAGTCGCGCCCGGCTCCCCGTGGCGGGCAGCGCGGTCGGGAGTGACGCTGGCCCGGCCGTCTACGAAAATCAGGCAGTAGCCGAGCGCATCGGCGCGCCGGGCGACCCGCCGCGTGGCCGCGGGCTCGAGCCAGTGGCCAATCAACGAGACGCCGAGTCCGCCGGACGGGACCCAGACTTTCGGGCTCACGTGTTCGCGCGCGTACGGGTCGCGTGGAAGAGCGCGACGATCGTCTTCGCGTCCACGATCTCCTCCCGACCGATCATCTCGAGCGCCTGCGAGAATTCCAGTTCGTGAATCTCGATCACTTCCTGAGACTCCTGCGCGAGCCGTCCGGGCTCGAGGTCGAATGCGCAGAACAGGTGGATCCGCTCATCGGTAAAGCCCGGCGTCGTCAGAATCGATCCGGTCCGCTGCAGACGGCCGGCACGGTAGCCGGTCTCTTCCTCGAGTTCGCGCGTCGCGCAGCGCTCCGGAGCCTCTCCTGGGTCGAGTTTCCCGGCGGGGACTTCCCAGATGAAGCCACCCGCTGCGTGCCGGTACTGGCGCAGGAGCAGAATCCGATCTCCTGAGACGAACGGGACCACGGCAGCCGCGCCCGGGTGATGCAGCAGTTGGAGCGTGGCGCGGTTGCCGTTTGGAAGCACCACCAGCTCCTCGACCCAGCGTCCGACGGGCCCCTCGTGGAGCACGCGTGGCTTAGCCCCTGCTGTGCTCACCGCCGCTCCTCGGACGCGAGCCCCAGGCTGCGTGCGCTACGGGTGAGTGGTCGTGAAATGTGATTGCCTCAGAAGCTCGCGTCCCGCCCGTCTGCCTTGCGTACGCTTCGTCCCGCGGGGCACGCGCCGCGCAGCTTAGCCTAGAATCTGTCCCAGGATGCAGGAACTTCGCGACCGGCTGGAGGCGTACCTGGTCGAGATGGCCCGGGCGGGACTCGGGTTCCGGTCCGGCCGATCGCGCACGCTCGATCTCGATCCGATCGACGATCGCTTCCCTGAGCTGTGTTCGGGAGAGTGGATCGAGGCGGCGCGGGGCGAGTCCGAGGGCGCTTTTGGCGCCGACGCCCGCGAGGGTGCACGCCGGCTGGCGCGGGCCCTCGAGGAGATCGCGATCTCTGCGCGCGTGCGGCCCCGCGAGCGGGAACTGCGCGAGCGCGAAGCGGCGCAGATCGCGCGTGTCGCGGGCGAGGAGCAGAGGGTGTTCAGCTGGCAGAGCCGGCTCGGGTCCGAGCCCGAAGCTCTGCGCAGGCACCAGATCCAGGACGCGATTGACGCCGCGGCGGGCGAACTGAATTCGCTGCGTGAGGAACTCTTCAGGGAACGCTTGGAACTTCGCAACGTGCAGGGCTACGCAACGCCGCGTGCGTGGGCCGAGGCCCAGCACCCGGACCTCGATTATGATCTCTGGGGTCGCCACGCGTCTGAGTTCCTGCTCGCGACCGAAGCCGCCTACCGGGACCAGCTTCGCCGATCGCTCTCCGGGATCGGCGTAGATCCATCGGCCGCAGGCCGTGGCGATGCGGCGCGGCTCAGTCGTCTCGGCGAGTTCGACGCGCTCTTCCCGGCGCAGCGCATGCGCGAGTGTCTGGATTTTACGCTCGACGGTATGGGGCTCCGGCTCGACCGCGTACCCGCAATCCGGATCGATGCCACCGCACGTCCGGGCAAGAACCCGCGCGCGAGTTGTATCGCGCCCAAGGTGCCCGAGGAGGTCTGGATCCTGCTCGCGCCGCGGGGCGGGGTCGACGACTACGAGACCTTCTTTCACGAGGCCGGGCACGCACTCCACCACGCGTTCACCTCGCCCGAGTTGCCGGTGGAACGCCGTCGCCTCGTCGAGCCGGCGCTCACCGAGAGCTTTGCGTTCCTGCTCCACTACCGGATCTCGGATCCCGCGTGGATGTCGGAGGGTCCGGCGGCCGATCACTCCGAAGCCTTCGCGGCGGCGCTGCGCCTGCGCAAGCTGGCGCTGCTGCGCCGTTACACGGCCAAGATTCGCTACGAACTCGAGCTGAACGCGCTGGGCGCGGACGAGTCCTGCCGCTCCCTGTCTGAGCTCTACGCGAGCGAACTCTCGGAGGCGACCGGGTTTGGATACCGGAGCGAGAGTTACCTCCAGGACACCGACCCGGACTTTTATTCCGTCGACTACTTCAGGGCCTGGTGTCTCGAGGTTCAGCTGGCCGAGGCGCTGCGCGAGCGTTTCGGGCGGCGCTTCTGGAAGGAGAGGCGGGCTGGGGATCTGCTCAAGGAACTCTGGAACACCGGCGGCAGCTACACGGCGGCTCAGCTTGCCAGAGAACTCGGCCTGGGCGAGATCGATCCCGCGCCGCTCATCGCGGATCTTCTCCGCGCGAGCTGATAGCATCGCGGCGTCGCATGGCGCCCAGTGAATTCCCGGTGACGATCGAGGTCGCTCCGGATGCCCTCGTTCTCGAGGGGCTCTGGCAGCCCGGAAGCGGTCGCGCCGGCGTGATTGCGCCGCCGCATCCGGAATACGGGGGCAGCTTCGACAACCCCGTCGTGAGTGAGGTCGCGTTTGCGCTCGAGTCCGCCGGCTGCGCATCGCTCCGCTTCAACTGGCGCGGCGTGGGAGCGAGCCAGGGCCGGCCGACCGGGGACTGGCGTGCCGCCGACGCGGATTTCGCGGCCGCGGTCGATCAACTCGACCGTACCGTACCGGCGCCCCTATTCGGGGCTGGCTATTCGTTCGGGGCGGCGGCGGCCCTGCGTTTCGGCCTCGCGGATTCCAGGCTCGGAAGCCTGCTCCTGGTGGCACCGCCGGTTTCGATGCTGCGCAAGCTCCCGATCGAGCGCTTCCGGGGACCGATCTGCGTGATCGTCGGGGACGAGGACGTGTTCGCGCCCGCCGATCAACTCTCCGAGCTCCTCTCCAGCCGCGAGAACGTACGCCTGGATGTGATCCAGGGGGTGGACCACTTCTTCAGCGGTCCCGGGCTCTCGGAAGTCCGGCGGCTGGCCCGGGGCGCGCTCGGCTGAGCGAGCGCTCTGCGAGCGCGGCTCCGCGACGGGCCCGCTCCTCGCTCCCGGTCCCCTGACCGCGCCGCCGGGCGGGTCCGAGCGGGCACGGAGCTTGCTCTCCCTGGCGGCGAAGGAGGTGCGAACGTGAATCACGCGGGCCCGATTCTGTGGTTGTCCGACCGGAAGGCCGAGCTTCCTCGGCCCTTCGTGCACGTGACCGGTCGCGATGGAGCCGCCGAGCGCCTGAATCAGGAAGAGATTTGGGCGATCTGTCTCGATCGCGCCGACCTCGAACAGACACGCGCGGACGCCCGCTGGCTCAGACGCCGCCGGAACCGGCTGCCGGTGTTTGCGGTGGTCGCAACGGCCGAGATCGGCCGCGCTGTGCAGCTTCTGACCGAAGGGGTCGAGGAAATCGTCATGCGCGGCAACGAGACCCACGCGCGCGTGGTCGCCCGGCTGCGCGCTCGCAGCTGTCCCGGACCCGAAGCTGGAGAGATCCAGGGTTTCGAGCACGTGGTGGCCGAGAGCCCCGCGATGCGCGCCTGCCGGGAACTGGTGCGGAAGGCGCAGGCGAGCGATGCGACGGTCCTGTTGCAGGGGGAGACCGGGACCGGAAAGGAACTCGTGGCCCGAGCGATCCACCTGGGCAGCGCACGCTCCGCGCACGCGTTCGTGCCGCTCAACTGCGCGGCCTTTCCCGAAACACTGCTAGAGAGCGAGCTGTTCGGCTACTTGCCCGGCGCCTTCACCGGGGCGACGCGTGGCAAGCGCGGGCACTTCGAAGAGGCGAGTCTGGGAACGCTGTTTCTGGACGAGATCGGTGATACCTCACCGTCGTTTCAGGTAAAGATGCTGCGCGCGCTGCAGGAGGGGAGAGTGCGTCCGCTCGGATCGACGCGCGAGCGCCCGGTCGACGTGCGCGTGATCGCGGCCACGAACTGCGATCTGTTCTCGATGATCGAAGCGGGCAGCTTTCGCCGCGATCTCTACTACCGGCTCCACGTGTTTCCGATCGAGTTGCCGCCGCTGCGCGGCCGGATCGAGGACATCGTCCCTCTGGCCGAACACTTTCTGCTGAAGCAGCGCGAGCCGAACACGCTCCGAGGCATCGGGCCGGATGCCGCATGCCTGCTCGAGACCTACGCGTGGCCCGGGAACGTCCGCGAACTCGAAAACGAGATCGCGCGACTCGTGGCGAATGCGCGGGGCGAGCCTGAGGTGACGGCCCGGATGTTGTCGGAGACCATCCAGGGCCTCGGCCCGGCGCTGCCCGTCGACCCGGGGATGGAGTCCCTGCGCGAGACCATGGCGCGCTTCGAAAGCTGGGTGCTCCGGCGGGCGCTCGAGCGTCACGCTGGGCGGCGCATCGCGACCGCACGCAGCCTCGGGATTACGCGCGAGTGCCTCTACAAGAAGCTTCGTCGCTACGAAATGCAGGACCCGCGCGGAACGCGCGCGGACGTTTAGCGAGATTGACCGACCTGTTCAGAAGAAACGACTTTCGGAGCGCGGGTGGGCTCCCTATCCTGCATGCATGAATTTTCTAAAGCGGCTCGAAACGCGTCTCTCCGATCACTTTCTCCTGCGGCACCCCTTCTACACGAAGTGGACCGAGGGAGGTCTCGAGCGCGAACAGCTCGGGGCCTACGCGCGGCAGTACTTTCACCACGTCGATGCCTTTCCGCGCTATCTGAGCGCCACGCATTCGCGCTGCCCCGACATCGTGGCCCGCCAGGTGTTGCTCGAGAATCTCTGCGACGAAGAGGCCGGCAGCGAGCACCATCCCGAACTCTGGATGCGTTTCGCGGAAGGCGTCGGGACCAGCCGGGAGGAGGTGCGTGCCGAGACTCCGCTGGCCGAGACCGAGTCGCTGGTGGCCACCTTCTTCGAGCGTGCCTACGGCTCCTACGAAGAGGGCCTGGGGGCGCTGTTTGCCTACGAGCGCCAGGTTCCGGCGGTTGCGGAACAGAAGATCGAGTCGCTCCGCCGCCACTACGGGGTTTCGGACGAGCGTTCGCTCCAGTTCTTCCGTGTGCATCTCGAGGCCGACGTACACCACGCGCATGCAACGCAGCAACTGATGGCGCGCCTCTCCCCCGAGGAACAGGAGCGTGCCGAGGAGGCCGCCGTGGACGCCTCGCGCGCGCTCTGGAGTTTTCTGGACGGGGTCGAGCGCCTCTAGCGAGGGTCGGTCGGGACTTCAGGCCTCGGGCTGGGGCGGCTCTCCCGAGAACTCCTCCAGCACGGCCTCGCGGAATGCGGCGAGCGCCGGCGCTCGATTGCTTTCTCCGAGTTCGTTCAACCAGGCGGTGTCGCGCAGTTCCTGGCGGCTGGTCTCGACGATCCGGATCTGGCGCCTCCGGATCAGGGGCTCCGCCAGGTAGCGCGGCACCACGCCGACCCCGGCTTGCTGCCGGACCAGTTCGAGCACGAGATCGGTCGTCGCTGCCCAGACGCGGATCGTGATGTCCTCGGGGATTTCGCCCAGATGGTGCTCGAGCCAGCGTCCGATCAGCGGATTGCTCCGGTAGTAATCGATCACCGCGGTGTTGCGGAGTTCCCGGGCGTCGAAGCCGTCTCGGAAGAACTTCCGGCCGGCGACGAGGACCAGTTCCTGCTCGAAGAGCCGCGTCGAGCGGATCCGCGGACTCGCGACGCTGCGCGGTTCGAAGGTCACGATCGAGTCAAGCCGGTTCGCGAGCAACTGTTCGGTGAGTGCCTGCTGGGTGTCGTAGACGACCCGCACGCGCGCCCCGGGATGGTTTGAAGTGAAGCTCGTTACGATCTCGGCGAGGCGAGTGGACGGAAATCCCGGAAACAGCCCGACCCGGACCAGTCCTCGCACTTCTCCGTCTTCATTCCGAATCTGATCCACGGTCTGCTGCAACACCCGCTGGTACTCGCCGAAGCGCGAGCGCAGGAGCTGACCGTCGCGCGTGAGCACGAGGCGCCTTCCGACGCGATCGAAGAGCCGGAGCTCTAGCGCGCCCTCGAGCGACGAGAGGCTCTGGCTGACGGCGGATGGAGTCCGCCCCAGGTGCCGCGCCGCACCCGCCACCCCGCCGTGCTCGGCGATCTCAAAGAAAGTGTAGAGCTTGTTCAGGTCGAGCCGCTTCAGGTCCATCGCTGAATCTTCAGTATGATTTAACCAAAGGGTTAGATCAGTTAACTTTCCTTATGACGACCATAGCGCAATCGTGGGTGTGGATGGCAAGCCCGGAGACACTGCTCGGCTTCGATGACCTGGAGATCTGGGTGCGTCTGGGCTGCTCGCGCGCCGAGCGCGCCGACCCGCAGGCGGTCCGCGTGGGGTTCGAGGCGACCACCCCGGGACTCCCGGACGCCTGTCGGAGCGACGCCCTCGGAGGCACCACTTGCTACGGGAAGCTGGCCGAGTTGTTTGCCGCGCGCGGCGCCGAGCGCGAGTACCGCACCCTCGAATACCTGGCCTTCGAGTTGTTCGCGGTTGCGGCTGCCGAGCTTGCGAAGGACGCGGCGCTGACGATCGAGGTAACCAAGCTGCGGCCGCCGGTGGCCGGTCTTCGGGGCGGTGTGCGGTTCCGGTTGCGGGGCTCGGCGGAGCAGCTTCTGGGGGCTGCCAGAGGAAGTGCTATCGTCGGAGGGCGGTGACTGCTTCCGATTCCACGCCGCCCGCCGACTTTATCCGCGACGCAATCGCGTCCGACCTGGAAAGCGGACGCTTTACGGCCCCGATTGTCACCCGCCTGCCGCCCGAGCCGAGCGGTTACGTCCACCTGGGCAATGCCTACGCGTTCGCGATCAGTGCGCGGATGGCCGCGGCCTTCGGGGGCCAGCTGCACTTGCGCTTCGATGACACGAATCCGGTCAAGGAAGAGCAGGAGTTCGTCGACTCGATCCAGGCAGACATCCGCTGGCTCGGGATCGACTGGGGCGAGCACCTCTACTACGCATCGGACTACTTCGAGCAGCTCTACGATTGGGCGGTCGTCTTGATCAAGAGGGAGAAGGCCTTCGTCTGTGATCTGAGTGCCGACGAGCTTCGCGGTCACTTCGGGACGCTCACGGAACCCGGGCGGAACAGCCCGCACAGGGATCGCTCGGTTTCCGAGAACTTGGACCTGTTCGCGCGCATGCGCGCGGGCGAGTTCGATGATGGTTCGCGCACGCTGCGCGCAAAGATCGACATGAGCTCCGGAAACCTGAATCTACGCGATCCCGTCATGTACCGGATCCTACGCGCGCAGCATCAGCGGACCGGCGATGCGTGGTGCATCTATCCCAGCTACGACTGGGCCCACGGTCAGTCGGATTCGATCGAGGGCATCACGCACTCACTCTGCTCGCTCGAGTTCGAGGATCACCGGCCTCTCTACGACTGGTTCCTGGACGAACTCGGCGTCTTCCATCCGCGCCAGATCGAATTCGGCCGTGTCAGCGTTACACACGTCCCCCTGGGGAAGCGCAAGCTCCGGGTCCTCGTCGAAGAAGGCCACGTCGGGGGCTGGGACGATCCGCGCATGCCTACGCTGGCGGGGCTCCGGCGCCGCGGGTTCACGCCGGAATCCCTGCGCAACTTCCTGGAGCGCGTCGGCGTCAACAAGCGTCAGGGAATCATCGAGATGGCATTTCTCGAACACTGCCTTCGCGAGGACCTGAACCGTCGGGCGCCCCGCGCGATGGCCGTGATGCGGCCGCTCAGGCTCGTGATCGAAAACTACCCGGAGGACCAGGCAGAGGAACTCGACGCGATCAACAATCCCGAGGACGCGAGTGCCGGAACCCGGAAGGTTCCGTTCTCGCGCGAACTCTGGGTCGAGCGCGACGACTTCATGGAGGATCCACCGCGCAAGTTCTTTCGCCTGTCCCCGGGCCGTGAGGTGCGACTCCGCTACGCCTACTTCGTCACCTGCACCGGGGTGATCAAAGACGCTGAGGGTAAAGTAGTCGAGCTTCGCTGCAGCTACGATCCGGAGACCCGCGGCGGCGACGCGCCGGACGGCCGCAGGCCCAAGGCCACCCTGCACTGGGTCTCGGCCCGTCACGCGCTTTCGGCCGAACTCAGGATCTACGAGCACCTGTTCACGACCGACGACCCGGATGGGGGCGGTGACTTCATCGGGAATCTGAACCCGGGGTCGCTTGAGTTGCTCGGGGACTGCAAGCTCGAGCCGAGCCTGTCCGGGGCGAGCGCGGGCGATCACTTCCAGTTCGAGCGTCTCGGCTACTTCTGCGTCGACCCGGATAGCTCGCCCGAAAAGAGGGTGCTGAACCGGACGGTCTCGCTGCGTGACACCTGGGCCCGGATCCAGAAGCGTCGCGTGTGAGGGATCTCGGAATCGTATAACCGAGGCGCCGCTTCGGGGGCGCGCTCAGGCGGGCATTCGCTTACGTGCCGCAAAGCGCGCCAGCATCGAACGCATGGTGGCGTCGGCGTGGATTCCGCCGAGCGGCCACCCGTCGAGCATCAGCGTGGGGACTCCCGTGACGCCGCACGCGTGGGCTTCTCGCGTGCGTGACTCGAGCGCCTCCAGCGAACCCTGATTCGAGGGGGCGTCGCCCGCCAGATCGAGATCCCGCGCGATCCGGGCGAACTCGTCCGGAGTGCCCGGATCACGTCCCTCTTCGTAGATCGCGGTCCAGACCCGCTCTCGCCAGGAGGTCTCGCGCGCGCTGCCTTCGAGCACCAGCGCGACGGCCATCGCCGGGCGCGAGTCGAGCCAGCGCGGCGGGATCACGAGCGGAACTTCGAGTTCGTTCGAAACCCGGCGGACGTTCTCGCGGCCGCTCCCCTCGAGTGGGGCGCCGCGCTCCCAGTGCGTGAGCCGGGTGAGATCGAGCGGCGTCCAGCGGAGTTCCAGGTCCAGTTCCGCGAGATCCGGCGCGAGCCGATCCAGCACGCGGTGGGCGATATAGCAGAGGCACGAGGCGAAGTCGTAGTGGATGGGTACGCGCAGCGTCTGCAAGGTCGTGTGGATCCCGTGGTCGTCGGGACCACTATACCCACGCCGAATCTCGAGCTGGTAACATCGCCTGCCCCGGGGGGGCGAAAAGGAGGCGCGGGTGCGGAAGATTTCGATCGGCATCAACTGGCAGGGCGAGTTCGACATCGAGAAGCTGGTCGAGCAGGCCAAAGTCGCCGATGACGCGGGCGTCCACTCGTGCTTCGTAGCCGAGGCGTGGGGCCGGGACGCCTTCACGATCCTGACGGTGCTGGCGCGCGAGACGAGCCAGATCCAGCTCGGGACCTCCATCGTGAACATCTTTTCCCGCACGCCAGCGGCGCTGGCCCAGCACTTCGCGACCCTCGACGAGCTTTCCGGAGGCCGCATGATCGTGGGCCTCGGCACCTCGGGTCATCGCGTGATCGAGCATTTCCACGGCGTGCCGTTTCGAAAGCCGCTCACCCGGCTGCGCGAGTACGTCGACATCATCAACAGCCTGATGCGTCAGGAGCCGCTCAAGTACCAGGGAGAGTTCTTCAAGCTCGAGCGCGGTTTCACGCTGCGCTTCGAGCCGGTGCGCAAGCACATTCCGATCTGGATCGCTTCGGTCACGCCCAAATCGGTGAAGCAGACGGCCGAGATCGCCGACGGCTGGTTCCCGATTTTCTTCCCGAAGGAGCAGTGGAAGTCGCAGCTCTCCGGTTTCTTCGATGCGGCCCGGGCCGCCGGACGGGATCCCACCGACGTGATGGTGCGAAATCCGAGCGGCGTGACGGTGACGGACCGGCCGGAGCGCGCGATCATGGGGGCCGCGGCGGCCGCGGCTTTCTACATCGCCCGGATGGGCGACTTCTACTACGAGCACTTCTGCCGGATGGGCTACCAGGCCGAGGCGGATGCCGTCCGAAAGGCCTGGGCCGAGGGCGGGTCGGGCGCGGGGGCGCAGGCCCTGCCGCCCGAACTCGTCGCCCAGATGGGGACGGCCGGAGACGTCGGCCGCTGTATCGAAGCGCTCGACGAGGCGGAAGAGGCCGGCTTCCGGATGCACTCAGTCAACGTCGCCGAGCGCGACCCTGTGACGCGCGGCGAGATCTTCCGGCAGCTGGTCGGCTAGGAGGGCGGCACGAACTGATCCTGGAGCCTGCGCATGCCCCGCAACCAGCGATCGTAGTCCGAGACCTTTCGCCGCATGTACTCCTCGACGGTGGGATGCGGCAGGATCAGAAAGCGTTCCTCTCGGAGCGCCTGCACGGCGACGTCCGCAACCTCTTCGGGTTCGAGCATGCCGTCCACGTGCGCCGGCGCCGCGCCCGGCTGTCCGGCCGTCATCGCCGTGCGCACGGCCTGCGGGCACAGCACCGAGACCTTGATGCCGCGGCTGCCGTAGGTTACGGCGAGCCACTCGGCCAGCGCGACCGCGGCATGCTTGGTGACCGCGTACGGGGCCGAGCCGATCTGGGTGAGCAGACCGGCTGCCGATGCGGTCGAGACCAGGTAACCCTCGCCGCGCTCGAGCATGCGCGGCACGAGCGCCCGGGCCGCGTAGACGTGCGCCATCAGGTTCACGTCCCAGGTACGCTGCCACGCGTCGTCGGGGGCCTCGACGCCGCCCGGGGTACCGATTCCGGCATTCGAGAAGAACAGGTCGATCGGACCGTATGCCTGTTCCGCGCGCTCGATCAACGCCTCGAGGTCCGATTCGCTCGCGACGTCGGTCCGAACCGCCAGCGCCCCGAGTTCCTGCGCGACCGCAGTCGCCCCATCTGCGTCGAGGTCCGAGACCACCAGGCCGCGCACGCCCTCTTTCGCGAAGCGCCTGCACAGCGCCCGTCCGATGCCGCTCGCCCCTCCGGTTACGATCGCGTGCTTTCCGTGAAGTTCCATTTTTCCATCGTATCAGTCGGCCCCCGGCGGGTCCCCGGGCGCTCCGCGGCGTAGGAGCGTGATCGCCGCCGTCGTCAGCAGGATCAGCCCGTATCCGACCAGCGATGTGGCTCCCGGGCGTTCTAGGTATGCGGCCCAGGCGAGCAGCGCGCTCAGCACCGGTTCGACGAGCAGGAGCAGCGACACTTCGAGGGCGCCGACGCCACGAATTCCGCGCGTCAGTGCGACGTAGGCGAGCCCGATCTGGAACAGGCCCAGGTAGGCGACGATGCCCCAATCGACCGCGCTGCTCTCGACAAGCGGCCAGGCCCAGGGGAGCGCGACGGCGAAGGCGATCAGGTTGCCTGCGACGATGGCCTCGCCGGCGGGGTCGTGGCCCCCGGACCCGGGACGGCGCCCCAGCCAGCGCAGTCCCAGCAGTGTGAGCGCCCAGGAGATTCCGGCGAGCGCAGCGATCCGATTCCCGAGCGCGGGGTCCGGCGCGGTGGGGTGGGCCGGGTCGCCTCCCCAGAGAATCAGCAGCAGGCCCGCCGCGAGGCCGCTCATGTAGGCGAGCTCGCGGCCGCGAACGCGTTCCCGAAGCAGCCAGGGTGCGAGCAACAACACGTAGAGTGGGGCCGTCCCCTGGAGAAAGATCGTGTTAGCGGCCGTCGTGAGCTTGTTGCCGAGCACGAACAGGATCAGCGTGGCCGCGTAGGCGACTCCGACTGCGAGGGGTCTCGGCCCCCACCAGCGCCGCCAGGCCGGTCTCAGCAGCATCAGTGCGGCGGCGGCGACCCCCGATCGGAAACTCGCCACCTGCCAACTCGACAGGCCGGTCGCCTTGATGGCGACGCCCCCGGTCGAGAACAGCAGCGCCGCACTCAGGATCCAGAAGCGGGACATGCCCCTAGCCTAGCTGGGCTCCTCCGGAATCCCTGCGATAATCCCCGCCATGGACGCGAAGCTTGTGTTCTGGACCTGGGCCTGGGCCAACATGGCGCTCGCGCTCGGCTGTGCGGGTCTCGGAATCCAGCGCGTACGGCGGGGGGCGTTCGCGGCGCACCGGCGGCTGCTCTTCATTGCGTGTGGGCTGATACTGCTGTTCCTGATGGCCTACCTGGGCAAGCTCGCGCTGCTGGGTCGGGAGGATCTCGACACCTGGCACACGAGCTACGTGCAGGTGCTGCGCCTGCACGAACTCTGTATTTTCCTGATGTGCGTCGCAGGCGGCATCGCCGGCTACCTGTCGCTGCGTCTCGGGTTGCCCGACCCACCCGAGCCCCCGGAGGCCCGGCTTCTCCGCATGCATCGCCGGGCTGGATGGGGATCGGTGAGCTTCGGCCTGCTGGCGATCCTGACCGCCTCCTACGTGTTGTGGGGCATGTACGCGCGCAGCTTCTAAGCGGGGCGTCCGCCGGCGCGCTCCGTGGCCACGGTCCCGGCGATCGACTGAGAATCCTCCGCGGCGCTTCGATAGATCCCGCGCGCCATCAGTGAGAGCTCGCCTTCTCTTCGCCGGAGGTAGATCCAGGCTCTCTGCGCATGCGCGTCGCGATCTTCAGGCGCCGCCTGCGTCGCCAGCTCGACCAGGTGACAGGCAAGCCGCAGTTCGCCCGCCTCGGCGAGTTCGCGTGCGCGTTTCGCGAGGGCCCGGGTCCCGCCCGCGAGTTCCGCGATCTCCGCCGCCAGCGCCGCATCGGGCGCCGGCTTGAGCCGCGCCGGATTCCCGTCGTACCAGCCTCCGTAGAGCCGCCAGACGTTTCGGATCACGAACTCCGGCTCGTCGTAGACCGGCTGCATGTACGGCTTTTCGAGCAAGCTCGGCGGAAGCGTCACAGCGTGCAGAATCCGGTCGAGCGGCGCGCCCTCGTTCATGTGTCGAAGCGTGCCCTCGACGAGGATTTCGAGGCCGGATGCGAGATCCTCGAGCAGCCCGCGGATGCGGTCGGCGCCTCCCACCGGGAGACCGTGAGCGGGCAGCAGCAGTTCGGCCTCGAGAGAGGCCATTTCGCGCAGCGCCCGCGACCACTCGAGCGGATAGCGCTGCACCTTCTGCGGATTTCCGGCGTTCGGAAATACCCAGGTGACGAAATCTCCGGCACAGATGGCCTGCTGCTCGGGGAGCCAGGCCCAGAGGTGATCGTCGGTTTCTCCGCGGGCGTGGCGAAATTCCAGCTCGAGTCCTCCAACCCGGGTGCGCAGACGATTCCGAACCATGGTGTCGGGCCGCACCCAGACCGAGGGTCCGAAGCCCCCGGCGGGATTCGAGAGCAGCCGGCCGCCACGGAACTGCCGGGCGTTGATGGCAGCGTTGTAGCCCTGCGTCTGGCCGTAGCGGTCGAAACGAGCGGGCAGGTTCTCGTGGCCGATCACCCTGGGTGCCGGTCGCTTCCGCTCGCGCGCTTCCTCTAGAAAGGCCTGAGTACCACCCACGTGATCTATGTGCCCGTGGGTGTAGGCGATGGTGTGTACGCGCTCGTCCGACCAGGCGCGCAGGGATTTCAGGATCCTGGGCGCGAAGAGTTCCAGGCTGGTGTCGAAAAGCACGAGCCCGGCTTCGGTCGCGAAGGCGACCACGTGAGAGAAGGCCTCGACGACCGCGATCCCGGGGGCGACCTCGGAGAGCTCCGTCGTGACCCGGTTCGTCGAGCGCGGGCCGTCGCTTGTGCCGCTGTCGATGAAGCGCGCGGAGAGCGAGAGCAGGTCCGTCATTGGTGCCCCTAAATTCGGAGTGCGCCCGTCTCCAGCGCGCTGAGGCGCTCCGCGGTGAACTCGACGTAGCGCCCCGCGGCGTCATCGCGCACGAACAGCGGATCTTCGACCTGGCTCCGGTCGTAGCCCTGAGCCTGAAGATCCCCCTTCTTGAGCTTGAAGGTCCCGGTCACCTCCGGCTCTTCCTGGAGGCGGACGAACACGGGCGCCGCGTAGGCGGGGAGCGAGCCCGTGACGAGTTCGTAGAAGGCCGCTCCATCGAAGGCCGACGGATCCTCGAGCACCAGGGCCGCCATCCCTGCGCGTCCTTCGGCGCCCGTCACCTCGACCCCGTAGACGTTGGTCATCTGCACGCCCGGGTAGACCCCGATGGCCTCGGCCACCTCCTGGGTGGAGACGTTCTCGCCCTTCCAGCGGAAGGTATCCCCGATCCGATCGATGAAGTAGAAGTAGCCCTCGGCATCGGTCTTGAGCAGGTCGCCCGTGCGGAAGAAGAGGTCGCCGTCTTCGAATGCGTCGCTCAGGATCTTCTTCTCGGTGTCCGCTTTCGAGGTGTAGCCTTCGAAGCGTCCGCGCGCGTCGTTGCTCGTGGCCGGCATCGCGCCGATCAGTTCGCCCACCTCGCCGGGTTCGCACTCGATGCAACGGCCGTTTTCGTCACGCAAATACTCGCCCTTCTCGACGTCGTAACGGATGAGCCGTGCGTCCATCATGCTCTTGAGCGGGATGCGTCCGACGGATCCCACCTTGTTGTCCATGTTCAGCATCGCGACGTTGCCTTCGGTGGCGCCGTAGAACTCGATGATGCTGGGCAGCCGGAATCGATCCCGAAATTCCTCCCAGATGTCGGGACGCAGGCCGTTGCCGATGATCAACTTGATCCGATGCTGCCCGTCCTTCGGATCGGCGGGCTGATTGAGCAGGTAGCGGCAGAATTCGCCGATGTACTGAAACGCGGTCGCGTCGTAACGGCGGATGTCCTCCCAGAACCGGCTCGCGCTGAAGCGCCGCCGGAGCGCCAGCGTACCCCCGGAGAGCAGTACGGCGCCGGCCGCCATCGCCCCTCCCGCGCTGTGATAGAGGGGTAGCGCGCAGTACATGGTGTCCGTCGGCCCGAATCCCCCGAAGCGTGCGGCGGTGCCGGCACTCACGAACTTGATGTGGCTGAACCGGGCCGCCTTCGGAAGTCCCGTCGTTCCCGAGGTGTAGATGTAGAAGAGTTCGTCTCCGGTGTGCGCGCCGCTGCGGACCTTGCGCGGAGGATTCCCGGTGGGCTGGGTCCCGAGAGACGCCGCCAGGTCCTCTGCGCCTGCGGGGAAACGCGCGGCGGCAGCGTTGTGCGCGCCCGCTTCCGTCAGAACGGCGAGTTTCCAGGGCGTGTCCCTCTCGAGCGTCTCGTAGAGCGGTAGGCACTCGCTTCCCACGATTGCGAGGCCGGCTTTGGATTCCGAGATCGCGTGGTGGAGTGCCCGGCCCGGCTGGTTCGTGTTGATCAGGGCGGTCGTGATACCGACCTTTGCGAGACCCGCCCAGACGCACAGGAACTCGGGCCGGTTCTCCATCAGGAGCGCGACGACATCGCCGGTGCGCAGTTCGCGGGCCATCGCCCAATGCGCGACCCGGTTCGCAATTTCGTTGTACTCGCGGTAACTGAGTTGGCGGTCCTCGTACAGGACGAAGGCGTGGTCACCGCGCTTCTCGACCTGGCGCTCGATCAGGTCCGCGAGCGTCAGATCGCCTTCGGGCGAGAGCCGCCGCAGGGGCAGACCGTATCGAAGCAACCGATAGAACTGTGTCATTTTTCCTGCCATCGGCGCAGCCTACCATAGGGATCTCGGGGGAAAGGGGATCGATGTCAGCGACAGTGGGCGTGATCGTGAACCCGGTCTCGGGGCGGGACGTTCGCCGCGTGGCGGCCCGCGCGGCGGATTCGACTCCGCAGAGCAAGCGTAACCAGGTCGCCCGGATCGCGATCGGGGCCGTGGCGAGCGGGGCGCGGCGCCTGATCGTCGCGCGCGATCCGTTCCGAATCTCGGAGGAGGCGGTACGACACCTGCGCCTCGATGCCGAGATCGAGGTGATCGACATCGGCGCGCGCGTCAGACCCGAGGACAGCGCCCGCGCGGCCGATGCGATGCGCGCTTCCGGCTGCGGGGCGCTGGTGGTGCTCGGCGGTGACGGCACCCAACGCACGGTTGCGAAGGCCTGGCCGGACGTCCCGATGGTTCCGGTTTCGACTGGCACGAACAACGTCTTCCCCTTCATGCTCGAGGCCACGCTGGCCGGATCGGCGGCCGCCCTGGTGGTCTCGGGCGAGGTGGCGCTCGAGCAGGTGGCGCCGCGCGCGAAGTGCATCCGGGTCGAGATCGAAGCCGGGCCGCGGGATCTGGCCCTGGTCGATGCGACGCTGCTGGTCGGGGACTTTCGCGGAAATCTCCTGCCCTTCGAGCCGGCGCGTCTGCGTCGGCTCCTGCTCGCACGTGCGGAACCCGATGCGATCGGCACCTCGCCGATCGGTGGACTGTTGCACCCAGCTGGGATCGATGACGACTTCGGGGTGGAGGTCGAGTGTGGCGACGCATCGGAGGGGTCGCGAGAACTCCGCGTGCCAATCTCGCCCGGCCTCTACCGCACGGTTCGGGTCGCGGACTGGCGCCGCGTCGAACTCGAGCAGGCAGTCGAGTTCCGGGGACCGGGCGTCATCGCCCTCGACGGCGATCGCGAGCACACGCTCGCACCCGCGCAGCGCGCGCGGCTCTGGATCGAACGCGCGGGGCCACGGGTCATCCGCGCCGCCCGCGTGTTCGCGCAAGCGGCTCACCAGGGTCTTTTCCTGGACCGCGGGACCTGGCGCGACCCGCACGCAGACGGCTGATCCCGTCGGGGGCGCGCGCGGCGGCCGTGCCTACAGGATTCCGTCCCAGGCGGCGCGCTCCGCGTCGAGGGGCGCATCGCAGCGTTCGCAGTTTTGGTCGAACAGCATTGTGACCCGGGTCCGGGCGTCGTAGGTTGGCCAGTCGGGAAGCTCCGGGTGCGTGGGGTCGCCGCTTCGCGCGAACGCGATCCAGGCGTCCATCATCCGCTGCGAGAGCCGTTCCGCCTCCGGGCCCTTGCCCGCGAAGCGGTCCATGGTCGGGGCGTCGAAGCTCCCGAAGACGAACGGCAACTCGAGCGCGTGGCAGGAGCCGAGCGCGCCGCGGCGCGCGGGTGACTCCCAGGTGAACAGGTAGCCATAGGTTCCTGCGGGGTGCGCTGCGTGCGCCTCGGCGAGCCGGATCGCCGGGATCCGGAAGGTGTGATCGGAGTCAATGGCATCGAGGAGTTCCCCGGCCTCGGTCGAGGCGTGTCCCTCGCGCGCACGTCGGTACGCGTCGATCAGAGCCGGAGCCCGATCTTCTGCATGGCGTGCCCGGAGCAGCGCCCGCACGCGCTTTTCGAGTTGCTCGTCGCTGATGTCTCCCGCCGCCAGTCCCATGCGGAACAGCTTTGACTCGTCGCGATTCGTGCCCACGAGCAGCGGGATCTCGCGCGAAGCTCCGAGCCTCACCGCCTCGAGCGGGTGCTGGGGCAGGGAGTCCGGATCGAGAACCGGTGCGAACGCGAGCCCGGGTTCACGCTGCAGCGCGACCAGGGCCTGGGCCTGTGCCTCCAGGATTCGCTCGACCGACAGCTGTCTGAGCTTTTCCGCATCGGCGCCCGGCAAGCCGAGTTCCCGACAGAAGCGCTCGGCCACGCGCGCGGCGCTCGCGCTGCTGTGCACGTGATGCGCGGCTCCGCTCTGCGGGATCGCCCGATGGAAAAGGCCGGCCGCGCCCGGCATTGCGAGCAGGGTCGCCACCGCCATGCCGCCCGCCGACTCGCCAAAGATCGTCACGTTGCCGGGGTCGCCCCCGAAGCGCTCGATGTTGTCGCGCACCCACGCGAGCGCCGCGATCTGGTCGAGTTGACCCAGGTTTGGGTCTGCACCCGGGACCGCGAGGTAGCCGAGCGCGCCCAGGCGGTAGTTGACGCTGACCACGACGACGTCGCCGCGCGTGCAGAGCGGCCCGCCCTCGTAGAGGGCCTGGGATCCCGATCCGCCCGTGAAGCCGCCGCCGTGGATCCAGACCATGACCGGCCGGGCGGCCGCGTCGGCCGCCGGCGTGTAGACGTTCAGGAACAGGCAGTCCTCACCCTGCGGGCCGGGTTCCATGCCCGGCAGAGGGCTCGGGTTCTGGGGCGCAGAGAGTCCGAACGCCGTCGCGGCGCGGGTGCCGCTCCAGGGCTCGAGCGCTTCTGGGGCCAGGAAGCGGCGTGGGCCGACGGGGGACCGGGCGAACGGAATTCCCAGGAAGCGCTGGTGCGTATCCGCGCGGCTTCCCTCGATGCTGCCGTAGGTCGTATCGATCTCGATGCCCATGATGAACTTCTCCCCCACTGCCCCCACCCGGATCCCGGGGTGGTTGGCAGCGTCGCCTAACGTCCCCGAAAAACCGGTTCTTCCTTCTTTAAAAACGCCGCCGTGGCGTTCATGAAGTCCTCGCTCCGGCCCGTGCGCATCATGGCCTCGGCCTCGAGGTCGAGCAGGTCGCGCAGGTGACTGTGGATCGCGAGGTTCAGATTGCGCTTCATGTAGCGGTACCCGAGTGGCGGGCCCGCTGCGAGCTTCTCGGCCAGCGCACGCGTCTCCTTGCGAAAGCTGTCGCTCGAGAACTTGCGGTTGACGAGCCCGATCCGGTGGGCCTCCTCGGCATCGACACGGCTCCCGAGCAGGTAGAGTTCGCGCGCCTTCGCGGTGCCCAGGATCTGGGTCATGAAGTAGGCGCCTCCGAAGTCGCCCGAGAAGCCGATCCGGGCGAACGCCGTGGTCATCACCGCGTGCTCGGCGACGACCCGCAGGTCGCAGGCCAGCGCCATCGAGAAGGACGCCCCCGCAGCGGCTCCGTTGATGGCTGCCAGCGTCGGCTTGGGCATCGTGTGCAGCAGCCAGGAGGACTCCTGGAAACGCTGGAGTTGATCGATCGAGGCTTCGAGCGTCCGCTCCGCGGGTGAACCCGGGTCTGCGCGGGTCGCGGGCGGCGCCAGGTCCGCGCCCGCAGAGAAAGCGCGCTCACCCGCACCCGTGAGCACCACGCAGCGAACCTCGGGATCCTTCGAGACCTCGGCCAGGCGATCGCGGAGCGCGGTCATCATCTCGACTGTGAGCGCGTTCATGCGGTCGGGGCGGTTCAGCGTCACCCAGGCAACGCCGTTCTCTCGCTCGACTCGAACGGAATCCGACATCAGGATCCCTCGGAGGCCTGAGGCTCGTTTCCGAGCGGGGCTTCCGCGATCTTCAGCAGTTGTTTCCCCAGGTTCTTGCCCGTGAACAGGCGCAGGAAGGTCGCTGGTGCGTTTTCCAGCCCGTGCTGGATGTCCTCGCGGTGCGCGAGCTTGCCCGCGCGGACCCATTCGAGCAGCTTTCCGACGCCTTCGCCGAAGCGCGGGAGGTAGTCGAGCACGATGAAGCCCTGCATGCGCGCGCGCTGGATCACCAGGTTCATCAGGTTGCGGGGCCCGGGCGGCGGCTCGCTCTCGTTGTAGCCCGAGATCCCTCCGCAGAGCACTACGCGCGCGTTCTGAGCGATCTGCGCGAGACAGTCATCCAGGATCGGTCCGCCGACGTTGTCGAAATAGACGTCGATGCCGTTCGGGCAGAGTTCGCGCAGCCTTTCGCGAACCCGCTCCCCCTTGTAGTCGATCGCGGCGTCGAAGCCCGCCTCGCGGGTGAGCCAGGCGCACTTCTCGGCGCCGCCCGCAATTCCGACGACGCGGCAGTCGTGGAGCTTCGCGCTCTGGCCCGCGACGGATCCGGTCGCACCCGCGGCGCCCGAGACGACGACCGTTTCGCCCGGCTTCGGCTTGCCCAGATCCAGCAGCCCGAAGTAGGCGGTGAGTCCGGTCACGCCGACGACGCCCATGGCCCAGGTCAGGGGGATTCCTGGCGGCACCGGGTTGGCAAGGCCCGGTGCTGCGAGTGCGTAGTCCTGCCAGCCGAAGGTCCCCTGGACGAAGTCGCCCAGTTTGAGCTCCGGATGGCGCGACTCGATCACCTGCCCGATGGAGCCCGCCCGCATCGGCTCTCCGATCTGCACGGGAGGCACGTAGCTCGGACGATCCTCCATCCAGCCGCGCATCGCCGGATCGAACGAGAGATAGAGGTTGCGCACCAGCACCTGCCCGTCCTCGGGCGCGGGCATCGGGGTCTCCACGAACTCGAAATCGCTGGGTTTGACGAGGCCCTGCGGCCGGGCGGCCAGCAACCACTGGCGGTTCATCTCGGGCATGCGCTTCTCCTCCGCTGCGAGGGACGAGGGTCTCAGACCCGACACCTCGAGATCAACCGAGCCGGTCGAATCAGGCCCGTGGGCAGCGACCTCGGACGAACCACGAATACTCGGGCTACGATGGCCTTGCGCGCAGCGCGCCTAGTTTCGGGCGCTCGGGATGTCCTGGAACGCGATGCCCTTGTCGAGCCGGACTTCGGGCGGAAGCCCGAGCACGCGCTCGGCGACGATGTTTCGCAGGATCTCGTCGGTTCCGCCCGCGATCCGGATTCCGGGGGCGCCCAGGTAGCTCGACTGCCAGCTCGAGTCGTCTTCCATCAGGCTTCCAGCCTGGCCCTGTAGGTCGCAGGCGAAACCCGCGAGCTCCTGGCTGAGCGGGGCGCCGACGAGCTTCCCGATCGAGGCCTCGGGTCCGGGCGTCGCTCCCTTCGAGAGAGCCGTCAGGGTCCGGTAGCCCGTGTACTGGAGTCCCTTCGAGCGGATGTAGAAGTCGGCCAGGCGCTGCCGCACGTACGGATCCTGCAGCGCAGGCCGCCCGTTCCAGTCGGTCTCGCGCGCGAGCCGCATGAGCTCCCTGAACCCATTCGATCCGCCGCCGCCCCCGATCGAGGCGCGCTCGTTCATGAGCGTCGTGATCGCGCCACGCCAGCCGTCGTTCACCTTGCCCACGACGTTCGCATGTGGCACGCGCACGTCGTTGAAGAACACCTCGTTGAAGGACTTCCCGCCGTTGATCTGCTTGATCGGACGGATCTCGATGCCGGAAGATTCCATGTCGACGATGAAGTAGGTGATCCCGGCGTGCTTCTGCGCGGCCGGATCGCTGCGCGTCACGATCATGCCCCAGCGGCAGTACTGGGCGCCCGTTGTCCAGATCTTCTGGCCGTTCACCACCCACTCGTCGCCTTCCCTGACCGCGCGCGTCTGGAGCCCGGCCAGGTCCGAGCCGGCGGCGGTTTCGCTGAAGAGCTGGCACCAGATCTCCTCACCGCGCAGCATCGGGTTCAGGTAGCGCGACTTCTGCGCTTCGCTGCCGTGCGCCATGATCGTCGGTCCGAGCATCCCCTGGCCGATCCCGAACACGTTCGGGGGCGTTTGGGAGCGGCCCTCCTCCTGGTTCCAGATCACGTTTTGGATCGAGGAGGCTCCGCGGCCCCCGTACTCCTTAGGCCAGGTAATGCAGGCCCAGCCAGCGTCGGCCTTGCGGGCCTGCCAGGCCTGGGAACTCTTGATCACGTCTTCGCGGTCCTGGCCCTCGGCCATCCCGGTTGGAGACTCGTCGGGCCCAAGTCGTTCGGCGTTGCTGTCGAGCCAGCCGCGCGCCGCTGCCCTGAACTCTGCCTCTTGCGGGGTGTCGTTGAAATCCATGGAGGTCTCCTCAGACGGCCGACGGGTGGTCGAGCCGCTCGATCAACTTGTCGCGCCACTCGCTGGCATTGCCGAGCGCGAGTCCCAGCAGCTTTGCACGGCGGTAGAAGAGGTGGCAGTCGTACTCCCAGGTGTAACCGACGCCGCCGTGCAACTGGATCATCTCCTGACTGGCGAGTTCGAACGCGTCGCTCGCACTCGCGCGCGCGCCGCAGGCCGCGACCGGGAGTTCCGCGCTTTCGCTCGAAAGCGCCCACGCTCCGTAGTACGAGTTGGAGCGGGCGAGTTCGATCTTCACGTACAGATCGGCCAGCCGGTGCTTGAGCGCCTGGAACGACGCGATCGGACGGCCGAAGGCGTACCGCTCCATCATGAAGTCCTTGGTGAGCTCGAACGCGCGCGTCGCGGCGCCGACCTGCTCGAACGCCATCAGCACCGCCGCTCGATCCAGGATCGAGTCCGCGAGTTCCTGTCCCTTGCCCGGCGCTCCGAGCAGTTCCGCCCGCGCGCCCTGGAAGCTGAGCCTGGCGAGCGAGCGCGACGGGTCGATCGAGGCCAGGCTCTCGCGCTCGACGCCGCGTGCGTCGAGTTCGGCGACGACCAGCGAGATCCCGCTGTCGTCCCGCGCATTCACGATCGCAATTCCGGCCACGTCGCCATCCGGGACCGGAAGCTTGACGCCCACCAGTTCGTGGTCCTTGAAGGTCGTCTGGACGCTGGCTGCCGTCGGCCTCCCGCGCCGCTCCGCAATCGCGAAGGTCCCGATCAGCTCGCCCGAGGCCAGACCGGGCAGGTAGCGCTCTCTCTGCTCATCCGTACCCGCCACCAGCAGCGCCTCGGTTGCCAGGTAGACGGAGGACGAGAACGGGATCGGCGCGAGCGCCCGCCCCACCTCTTCGGCGAGCAGCGCCAGTTCGAGGTGGCCGAAGCCGGCGCCCCCGTACTTCTCCGGGATCGCGGCACCGAGCCAGCCCATCTCGCCCGCGGCCTGCCAGAGTTCGCGGCTGTACGGTTCGTCTCCCTCCAGGATCTTCCGGCACAGACCGAGCGGGGCGTTCTCGGAAAGGTAGTCGCGCGCGGTCTTCTGGAGGAGCTTCTGCTCTTCTGAGAAGTCGAAGTTCATGTTGGGGGGCACCCTTTTCCGTTTGGTTGCAGCGGATGATACTACGAACCGACCGCGGGCCGCCCGGCGTTCCGCCGCCCGGGCGCCGTTCAGAGCCCTTCCAGGTGTTCTGCGAAGTTGAAGCTTTTCAGACTTGGCTCGGGCTCCAGCACAAGCTCGGAGACCGCGCCGTTGTCCATGACGCGGTGCCAGTCCGCGTCGTCCTGGCCCAGCAGCCGTCCCATGGCCATGCTGAGCGCGCCGCCGTGGGTGACGATGATCGCACGCTCCCCCGGGTGTGCGGCGTGAATGCGCGCGAGAGCTCTGCAGATGCGATCGGTGACCTGGCGCGGTGATTCGCCGCCGTGGGGGGCAAAGTCGGGGTCGCGCTGCATGTGCTCCCAGAGCCGGTGCGTGCGGGCGAGTTCCCGGTAGGTCTTGCCTTCCCAGCTTCCGAGGTCGAACTCGGCCAGCTCCGCATCGGTCCGCACTTCGAGACCGAGCGCGCGCCCGATCGGGGCCGCCGTGTGCCGGGCGCGCGTGAGCGGGCTTGCGTACAGCGCCTTCGCAGCGGCGTGATGCTCGGCCAGGTGGGACGCGAGGCGCTCTGCCTGCAGCCTGCCCCGCTGCGTGAGCGCGGTGTCGGTTGAACCGTGCCAGACACCGTCGAGGTTTGCCGAGGTCTCTCCGTGCCGGACCAGTACCAGGATCGTCGGGGGCATGCGCGCGGGCAGCATAGCCCGCGCCGCGCGGGACCGCCGAAGCGATCCGGCGGGCCGCTCAGTCGGCCTTGGGTGTAGCGCGTGAGGAGAGTCGGTTGCGCCAGGAGCTAAGTGTCGCTGGGAGATCCTGGCGCAGCGTCGTGCGCACCCGGTTCCAGAAGCGCTCGCGTCCGAACTCACGCGCGATTTCGAGCGCGGCGTTGCGACCGCAGGCGCCCATCACGCCCCCACCCGGGTGGGTGCCCGCCCCGCACAGGTAGAGACCGTCGAGCGGGGTGCGGTAGTTGGCCCAGTCCGGGAGCGGCCGCATGAACAGCAATCGATCGGGGCTCATAGCTCCGTGGAAGATGTTTCCGCCCGTGAGCCCGTAGATCTGCTCGAGGTCGGGGGGCGCCAGGACCTCGAGTTCTTCGATCCGGTCCGAGAAGCCCGGGGCCGCCTCGTCGCAGAGCGCCAGGACGCGGTCGCGCGCGAGGTCGCGGAGCCTGCCCCAGCCGGGATCGTCCATCGGAAGCTCCGGCGCGTACTGCGCGAAGAACGAAGCGATGTGCTTGCCCTCCGGTGCCAGTTCGCGATCCAGCACCGTGGGGAGCACGAGTTCGACCAGGGGCCGTTCGGAGACCTCGCCGCCGCGGGCCTGGTCGAAGGCGCGCTCGATCGCGTCGAGGTCGCTCGCGCCCAGGTGGATCGTGCCGCCGAGGGGCGGCGGCGCGTCCCGGTCCGTCACGTGGAAGTCGGGCAGCGCCGACAGCGTCGCATTGATCTTGAACACCGGGCTGCGGAAGTCGATCGCGTTCAGCCCGCGCACGAAGTTCTCGGGGAGGTGTTTCTCGCCTACCAGGCCCTTGAAGGTGTGGTAGGGATCGGCGGACGAGACCACGATGTCCGCCTGGATTTCCTCCCCGTCTTCGAGTGCGATGCCGACCGCGCGCTCCTCGCGCACCAGGACCTGGGCCACCGGCGCCGCGGTGCGAATCCGGACGCCCGCGGCACGGGCCGAGCGCTCCAGCGCGTCCGCTAGGCCACCCATGCCGCCCTCGACGTAGGCCCAGACCCCACGCCGTCCGGTGACCGATCCCATCACGTGGTGGAACAGCAGATAGCCCGTGCCGGGCGTCGAGGGCGAGGCGAATGCACCGATGACCGCGTCGGTGGCCAACGTGGCCTTGAGCGGCTCGGAGTCGAACCATTCGTCGAGCAGTGCCCGGGCCGGGCCGAGCAGCAGTTTGAGGCTGCGCGAAAAGTCGCGTCCGAGCCGGGCCCCGAGTCGCGCCGCCTCGAACCACGGGACGAGGTCGGAGCCTCCACCCAAATGGGCGCTCGGCGGAGGACGGTCGAGGGTCGGCTCCAGTGCTCGCGCGATCTTCTCGAGGAACGCCTGGTAGTGCGGGTACGCCTCGGCATCGTGCTTCGAGAAGCGCGCGATCTCGGCCAGATCGTGTTCGCGGTCGTAGCCTAGCACCAGCGCGCGCCCGTCGGGCAGCGGCGTGAACGAGGACGGATACCGGGGCAGGAGCCGCAGCCCGAAACGCGCGAGTTGGAGTTCCTCGAGAATCTGCGGGCGGAACAGCCCGAGCACGTAGGCGGCGCGCGAAATTCGAAATCCCGGCCAGAGTTCTTCGGTCGAGGCGGCTCCGCCGAGCAGGTCGCGGCGCTCGACCAGAGTCACGCTTGCGCCCTTCCGCGCGAGGTACGCGGCGCAGACGAGGCCGTTGTGGCCTCCCCCGATCACCACCACGCGCACTTCCGGCATCAGCCGAAAGTGTAGCCGCGGTCTGCCCTGAACGGGACTGTGAGCGGCATCCCCGGGCGTTTCCCTAATCGAGTCGCGGCCGGCCGCGCTGGCCGTCGCCGTTGGGTGCGAATTCCGCGGGCGCGGTTCCCTCGCGGAAGGACTGGAACACCGCGTCGGTCGTCGGCCGCGCAAGCAGGCCCGTTTTCGGGTCGATGCGTGTGAACTGGATGCCGCCCGGCACCGGAAACTCCTCGGGTGGGTGTTCGCGGAGCACCCGTTCCATGTAGGCGACCCAGATGGGGGCGGCCGCGCGTGAGCCCGCCTCGTTCTTACCGAGGGGCCGGGCGGTGTCGAAGCCGACCCAGACCCCGGCCACGAGACCGGGCGTGAATCCCAGAAACCAGGCGTCATGGTTGTTGTTGGTGGTCCCGGTCTTGCCCGCGACCGGCCGGCGCAGGCGTCGGGCGCGCCAGCCAGTGCCTTCCTCTACGACCGCGCGAAGCAGGTCGGCCATCAGGTAGGCATCGATCGGGTCGATCGCGTAACCGTCCGGGACGCGGGCTTCGGGCGCGGCTCCGTCGGCCTCGAACTCGGCCTCGGACAGCGTCTGCTCGGTGAGTTGCTGGAGGATCGGGTCGATCTCGGGCGCCTCAGGCCGCGGCGTATTCGGGTCCTCGAGATCGCTGCGGTCGGTGAGAAGCGGCACCCTCTCTTCGAGCAGCGTCCCTTCCCGATCCCGGATCTCGAGAATGTAGACCGGGATCGTCTCCCGGCCCCCGGCTGCGAAGACCTCGTAGCTCCGGACCAGTTCGGCGAGCGTCACCTCGCTGTTTCCGAGTGCGAGTCCGAGGTTGCGTTCGAGCGGAGCCCGGATTCCCAGGGACCGCGCCATCTCCATGACCGCGTCGATCCCGATCTTCCGGGTCACTCTGACGGTGGCGATGTTTCTGGATTTCGCGAGCGCCTGCCGGTAGGTGATGGGTCCGTAGAACTTGCGCCCGTAGTTCCGAGGCTTCCAGGTTCCTCCGGTTTCCTTGTCGTCATACACGATCGGGGTGTCGTAGACGATCGTGGCCGGCGTGTCGCCCTCTTTGAGGGCCGCCGCATACACGATGGGCTTGAAGGCCGACCCGGGCTGCCGGCGCGACTGAACCGCTCGGTTGTACTGGCTCCTGTCGAAGCTGTAGCCGCCAACCATGGCCCGGACCTCGTCCGTCGCCACGGCGATCGAGACCAGCGCACCCTCGGCCTGCGGTTCCTGGTAGAGCTGCCACACCGGAACCGGCGTCGGGTCGTAGCCGGCAGCGTCCGCAACGTTCGGGTCCGGGGGCTTCGGGACGCGTTCTCCGGTCCGCTCGACTTCGATCCGGTAGCCAGGCTTGAGCGCTTGCCGCAGGTGCTTGATGTGATTCCGGCGGTCGAGCCCGTCGAGTTCCGGATCCGGTTCCCGCGCCCACGAAAGCTCTTCGAGACGGAGCCGTGCGAGTTCGGCGCCGCCGAGTGCGACATGGGCGAACATGCCGGCCGCGTCGACGCCGATCACCAGCCCCTGGAGTCGGGTGCCGTCGGACCAGGGCCCGGGTCCGTTCACGGCGGCCAGTTTCAAGAGTTCGGCGGGCCAGGCCGCGAGCGGCAGGTTTCGGATCGGGCCCCGGTAGCCGCGCCGCTGGTCCTGGGCGCGAAGCCCGCGCCGGAGTTCCTGGTACGCGGCCAGCTGGTGAGCGGGCCACAGCGAGGTGCGCACCGCGAGGCCTCCCGTGAGGACCTCCGCGGCGCCGTAACGGTCGACCAGGTAGCGCCGCACCTCCTCGACGAAGGATCTCGAAGCCACACGCAGGAGATCGACCTCGGCTTCCCGGAATTCGAGTTCCTGTTCGAGGGCCGCGACCTCTTCTTCGGGTGTGATGTATCCCTCTTCGCGCATCCGTCTGAGCACGAAGCGCTGTCGCGTGAAAGCTCGCTCGGGGCTGCGGAAGGGCGTGTAGCGCGACGGCGCCGGGACCAGGCCCGCGATCAGGGCCGCCTCGGCGATCGTGAGCTCCTCGACGTCCTTGTCGAAGTAGGTGCGCGAGGCCGCCTGGACGCCGTAGGCGCCCGAGCCCAGATAGATCTGGTTCAGGTACAGGAACAAAATCTCGTTCTTGTTCAGGTGCTCCTCGATCCGCATCGCCAGAACCATGTCCTTGAGCTTGCGGATCCAGCTGCGTTCCGAACTCAGCAGGAAGGTCTTGGCCACCTGTTGCGTGATGGTGCTGCCGCCCTGACGGATGCCCCCGGCGCGCAGGTTGGCCCAGGCCGCGCGCGCGATCCCCGCATAGTCGAGACCCTCGTGTTCGTAGAAGGCGTCGTCCTCCGACGAAACGAAGGCCCGGACGACGTGGTCCGGGATTCGCTCGATTGCGACCACCTCTCGCCGCTCGCGCGCGAATTCCCCGATCAGCGTGCCGTCGGCGGCCCAGACGCGGGTCACGAGATTCGGCCGGTAGTCGGTCAGCGAGTAGAGTTCCGGCAGGCCCCGAAGGACCAGGGAGTAGAACAGCGCCGCGCTCAGGCTCCCGATCAGAACGGCCGCGCTTGCAAGAGCGAGCGCGCGGTAGAGCCAGCGTCGCAACGGCGGTTCCTCGCTGGGGGGATGGGAACGGGGGTCACCGAACCTACCCCAGGGCCGGGGCCGATTCAAACCGTCCGCGGAGCCTGAGCCCGACCCGGTTCGGAACCGATGCCGGAGCCGGTCTCCTTTTAGAATCAACCACTTGTGATTTCTCTGCGTTTGACAGAGCACGACGCCGGATCTTACGATTCGGGCGCCGTGCGGCACGTCTTCATCGTCGACCCCCTGCCGGGACTGCTCCCGGGCCAGGACACTTCGATCGCGTTCATGCGCGAGGCGCAGCGTCGGGGACACGCGTTGTGGACCGGCCAGATCGGGAGTCTCGGGGTCGGCGAAGGGGGTCGGTCGTTCGCGTGGCTCCAGGAGATCCGATTGACCGAGGCCGAGCCCTGGTACCAGGTCGGCGTGCCCGTGCACGGCTGGCTCCACGAATTCGACGTGGTCTGGATGCGCAAGGACCCGCCCTACGACCTGGCGTACTTCTACGCGACCCACCTGCTCAGCCTGGTGTCGGGGCCGACGCTCGTCGTCAACGATCCGGCGGGACTCCGCAACGTCGACGAGAAGCTGTTCGCGACCCGCTATCCCGACCTGGTTCCCGAAACCCTGATCAGCTCCCGCGTGGAGGAACTGCTCTCTTTCCGGGACAAGTTCGGGGGCGAGATGGTGCTGAAGCCGCTCGGCGGACGCGGCGGAGAGGGCATCTTCCACCTCACCCCCGGGGATCGAAACACCAACGCGATCCTCGAAACCGCCACGCAGTTCGGGACGCGACCCCAGATCGCGCAGCGCTACATTCCCGAGATCCGCTATGGCGACAAGCGCATCTTGCTGCTGGAGGGCCGGCCGATTGGGGCGGTGCTTCGAATCCCGCGGCACGGGGAGTTTCGAGCCAACTTCCACGTCGGCGGTGTTCCCGCGAGGGCCGAGATCACAGACCGTGACCGCGAGATCTGCGCGCGGCTCGAGCCCGGTCTGCGAGAGAACGGGATTCTGTTCGCCGGGATCGACGTGATCGGGGACTTCCTCACCGAGGTGAACGTGACGAGCCCGACCGGGCTGGAAGAGATCAATGCCCTCGACGGCACCCGGCTCGAGGCGCAGGTACTGGACACGGTCGAGCGGCTCGTCGCGGAGCGCCGCAGGGGCGCCTAGGCCAGAACCGCTTCTCGAGGGGTCGCGCGCGCTTGCGGGCAGCTTTCCGGTCGGCGGGGTAGTCAGCCGGGGGACGAGTGCTCTAGTCTGGCCGGGGGTGCAGCGATCATGGTCGAAGCTTCTGTCCTCGAAGAGCAGTGCAGCCGGACGCTTCTCGATACCGATTTTCCCGAGTTCGGGAAGCGAGTTCCGGGCAAGGTGCGCGACGCCTACCTCCAGTCGGGCCGGCGCCTGCTGCTGGCCACGGACCGGATCAGCGCCTTCGACGTGATCGTCGGCACGATTCCGTTCAAGGGCCAACTCCTGAATCAGTTGGCGGCCTTCTGGTTCGAGCGGACGCGCATGGTCGCGCGCAATCATCTGCTTGCGGTGCCTGACCCCGCGGTTTCCGTCGTGCAGGAATGCCGGGTTTTGCCGGTGGAATTCGTAGTTCGCGGCTACCTGGCCGGCGTCTCCGACACCTCGATCTGGACCGCGTACGCGCGCGGTGAGCGGGAATATTGCGGCCACCGGCTGCCAGAGGGGCTCCGCAAGAACGACCGCCTGCCGGAGCCGATTCTCACCCCGACGACAAAAGCCCCCCGCGGCCGGCACGACGAACTGGCTTCCCGGGCAGGATTGCTGAGCAGCGGGGCCATCTCCGAGGCACATTTCGACGCCGCGGAGCGAATCGCGCTGGATCTGTTCGCGGAGGGCACGGCCTGGGCCGAGAAGCAGGGCCTGATCCTGGTCGACACCAAGTACGAGATCGGCCTGGATCCCGAAGGGGAACTGTGTGTGGTCGACGAGATCCACACCTCGGACTCCTCTCGCTACTGGCACCGGAAGGGGTACGAGCAGAGCCTGGAGGCCGACAGAAACCCGAAGGCACTCGACAAGGAGTACGTGCGCACTTGGCTCGTCGACCGGGGCTATCGAGGAGACGGCGATCCCCCGGAGCTTCCTGAGAACGTTCGCTGCGAGGCTGCCCGGCGCTACATCGAGGCGTACGAGCGGATTACCGGGAGCCCCTTCGAGCCGTCGCTCGAGGAGCCCGAGGCGCGGATCCGGGAGAATTTGAGGGATTTTTCTTCCCAAAAAGTTTGACCCGGAAAAAAACCTTGCATAACTTCTGGGCTGTCCCGTCGAGAACGGTGATTCGTCGTCGGTTTCGTGGACTGGGCCGGACGCGGTGAGCTGGCTCGACCGACGGCCAGACATGGGCGCGGACAGGGGGGAACATGGCAGCGAAGGTTGCAAGTACCGGGATCAAGAGGGAGGGCGGCTTCCTCTACTATCTCGACAAGCAGGGCGACATCTCGCGTGTCGCGATGGCTCGCGGCGGCGGTAATCAGCAGAAGAAGCGGCCGGAGAAAGTCGAGAGGGCGGGCGTGAAGAGGGAGTCCGGCTTCCTCTATTTCATCGACAAGAACGGCGACATCTGCAAGGCCAAGATGGCGCGGCGAGGGCGCGCGGGCGGACGCCGGAAGGCGGCACGTCCGGCACCCGCACGCCGCAAGACAGCGCGCAAGAAGACAGCGCGCAAGAAGACCGCCCGCAAGAAGACCGCCGCCAAGAAGACCGCGCGCAAGAAGACGGCGCGGAAGAAGACGGCCCGGCGGAAGAAGACGGTCGCTCGCAAGCCGGCTCGCAAGCCGGCTCGCAAGAAGACGGCGCGGAAGAAGACGGCCCGTAAGAAGACGGCGCGTCGCAAGACGACTGCGAGGAAGACCCCGCGCCGGAAGGCGGCGGGCAGGCGTCGTTAGCACGGGTCCGGAGGCCCCGGCGGGGGCCGTCGGATCCTGGATCGAAGACCGAACGCAAGACCACGTCTAGAGGTTGGGCATCAAGGTGCGGGGGCAGCGTATTGCTGCCCCCGTTCCTGCGTCGGGCCCCCGCTCCAGTTACGGCGCTGCTATGATCGCGTCATGGGGGAGCGGTTCGCGGTCACGGAACTCGACTCCCCGGTCGGTCGCCTGCGGCTCGCAGCCTCGGAGCGCGGGTTGGCGCGGCTCGGGCTCCCGCGCGGCGGGGACCACGGCTTCTCTGGCTGGGTTCGACAGCACCTGCCCGACGCGGAGGAGGTGGCCTGGCTGCCGGCCCTGGAGCGCACGTCGAGGGAACTCGACGAGTACTTCAACGGCTGCCGGGTGGACTTCGAAGTACCGCTCGATCTGCGCGGCACGCCGTTTCAGCTGGATGTCTGGAACGCGCTTCGCGAGATCCCGTTCGGGCAGACCCGCACCTACGCAGAAATCGGACGGGCGGTAGGGCGGCCGCGCGCGGCTCGCGCCGTCGGGACCGCGAACGCGTCGAACCCGATTCCACTGATCGTGCCCTGTCACCGCGTGATCGCGGCCGGCGGAAAACTCGGCGGGTACGCGGGAGGGCTCGCGATCAAGCGCCGCCTGCTCGCGCTCGAAAGTGAAGCCGCCCGCGCCGATCTGATCTGAGCGAGCCGGCGCCGCGCGGCAGGCGCTAGATCCGATCCAGCGCCTGGTCGAGATCCGCGATCAGGTCCCCGGTATCCTCGATGCCGCACGCGTAGCGGACGAGGTTGTCCTTGATCCCGAGTTCGGCGCGCTCCTCGGGAGACTTGTCCCAGTAGGACGCGACGGCGGGCTGCTCGACGAGAGACTCGCAGCCTCCGAAGCTCGGGGCGATGTACGGAATCTGCAGTGCGTCTACGAACTTGGCGGTTGCCTCGAAGTCGGGCGTCACCTCGAAGCTCACGACGCCCCCGAAGCCCGACATCTGGGCGCGCGCGATCTTGTACTGCGGGTGACTCTCGAGTCCCGGGTAATGCACGCGTTCGATCTTGGGGTGACGCTCCAGGTGGAGTGCGATCGCGCTGGCGTTCGCATTGGCCCGGCCGACACGAAGTGCCAGGGACTTCATCCCGCGCAGCAGCAGGTACGCGGCGTGGGGGTCGAGTACGCTTCCCATGATTCCGAGGAGTTCGCGAACCGGCGCCAGCGTTTCGGTGCTCCCCACGAGTGCTCCAGCCATCACGTCGTTGTGCCCGGCCAGGTACTTGGTGCCCGAGTGGAGCACCACGTCGGCCCCGAGTTCGAGCGGCCTCTGGTTGATCGGCGTGGCGAAGGTGGCGTCGATCACGACGCGGGCGCCACGCGCGTGGCAGAGACCGGCCACGCGCGGAATGTCGACCACGCGCAGGTACGGGTTTGTCGGCGATTCCGAGAAGAACAGCGCGGTCTCGCGTTCGAGCGCGCGTTCGAGCGCGTCGATGTCGGACGGTTCCACAACCGTGGTCTCGATCCCGAGCTTGGGGAGCACCGTCACGATGAACTGGCGCGTGCGCCGATAGCAGTCGGTCGTGGTGACGATGTGACCGTCTCGTGGGACCAGGGCCAGCAGCAGCGTGGTGATGGCGGCCATTCCGCTCGCCGAGGTCACGCACGCCTCGCCGCCTTCGAGTTCCCGGAGCTTATCGGCCGCCGCCTGGGTGGTCGGATTTCCGTAGCGCCCGTACTCGTAGCTCGGGTGGCGGCCCTCCTGATAGTCGATCAACTCCTGGGTGTCGCGGAACCAGAAGGTCGAGGTCTGGACGATCGGGGTCGACAGCGCGTCCGAGACGCGCGGCCGTCCCTCGCGCTCGCCGCCGTGCACCGCCCGGGTGGAGTCGCCGCCCCTCTGGGGGGCCTTCGGATCGCTCATGGTCGCGCGAGGTTATCTGCGGAGGGTAGGGGGGTCAACCGAGCTAACTCCCCGCACTGAGGGCGCTTTCCTGTGCTCGCCTGGACTCGATCCGTTCCCGGATCGCGCGCAGCACGGGTTCGCCGAGATCGAGGTTCCCGCGCCCGCGACCGAGCCGGATGCCCAGGCGCGCGGGTCCGTGGAAGTCGCTGCCTCCCGAGGCGACCAGGCCGTGGAGTTCTGCGAGCCGTCGCAGACGCCTGCGTCGCCTGGGCGTGTGGCTCGGGTGCCAGACCTCGAGTCCGTCGAGGTCGTCCGCGACCAGGGCTTCGACGAAGCGCTCGATCCCTCCCGCGGCGTCGACGCCGAGCGAGAGCAGGGGGTGTGCGAGCACGCTGATTCCGCCCGCCGCGTGGATCAAATCGATCGCCTCGCGCACGCTGAGGCCCGGTAAGGGCACGAATGCGGGGCGGCCGCGGCGCAGGTAGCGCGAGAAGGCTTCGTCCGGATCGGCACAGACGCCCAGCCTGACCAGCGCCCGCGCGACGTGCGGCCGGCCGATCACGCCGGGCCCTGCCTCCGCGCGCACCGCTTCGAGCGGAAGTTCGACGCCGTGCTCTGCGAGCAGCGCCACGATTCGCTTCGCACGTGCGTCGCGCCCGGCGTTCACGCGCTCGAGGCGCGTCAGCAGTTCTGGCCGGGCCGGGTCGATGCCGAGGCCCAGGATGTGCATCTGGCGACCGGTGTCCGGCTCCGAGACCGAGACTTCGATCCCGGCCAGGACCTCTACGCCGACTTCGTGGCCGCGCTCGGCCGCGGCTGCGACCCCGCGCACGTTGTCGTGGTCGGTGAGCGCCATGACCTGGACGCCCTCCCGGACGGCCTCGTCGGCGAGTTCGGCCGGGGAGAGGGTTCCGTCCGAGCGGTTCGAGTGTACGTGGAAGTCGCAGCGCATCAGTCGCAGTCCTCGACGTAGCCCAGCGCCTGGAGCCGTCGGCACTCGGCGTCCCCGATTTCGGCGAAGCTCTCTTCGTGGGCCGTCGCCGCCGCGTCGCGCGCAAGAGCCCGGAGCGAGTCCGAGAGATCGGCCTCCCGCTCGGTCTCGGTGCCGGCCAGGTTCCGGATCTCGTCCGCATCGGTCGAGAGTTCGTAGAGTTCGGCCGGATCGAGCCCGCGCGGATTCCCGGGATTCGCCCGGATCAGCTTCCAGCCCCCGCCCCGGATTGCCTCGAGCACGTTCCCCTCGTGGTTTTCCTCGGCGTAGACCACGCGCTCGCGGTCGGGCGCGTCGTTCAGCGGCCGGCCCTGTATGCCCGCCGGGAGCCGCGCACCCGCGGCCGAGAGCAGCGTGGGCATCACGTCGAGCAGGCGTACCTGTTCCGACCGAACCGGAGGGCGCGCGCGCCCGTCGCGCGGCCACTTGATCAGCAGCGGGACCGCGAGTTGCTCGTCGTAGAGCGTGCGCCCATGCCACCAGCCGCCGTGGTCCCGGAACTCCTCTCCGTGGTCAGAGGTCACGGCGATCAGGCTGCGATCGTAGATTCCGCGCCGCCGGAGGTCATCGAACAGTTCGCCGAGCAGGCGGTCCAGGTGCGCAACTTCCGCCAGGTAACTCTCGAACATCTCGTCTCGCAGCGCCGGGTCGGGGTCCGGGACCAGTGCCCGCCCGATCGCGTCACCCCGGTCGGGGTGCCGGAAGTACGGGTCGTGCGGCTCCATGTAGTGGAGCAGGAGAAAGAAGCGCTCGTCCTGGTGCCGGTCGAGCCAGGCCCGGGCCTCCCGGTTCACAGCCTCTCCGGGTTGGTAGGCATCCCCGGGGCGCACCCCGCCGCGCAGGTGTCCGGCCACGCGGCGGGCGAGTTCGTAGAGCAGGAGCCGCGAGCTCGAGTCGCTCACGCCGAACAGGTAATCGGGTGTCAGGTACCGATATTCGTCGAAGCCCTGCTGGAAATTGAAACTCGGCGCCAGGTTGATGTTCGTGACGATGCCCCCGGTCGAGTAGCCGAACTCGCGAAACGCCTCGGCCAGCGTCACCACCGAATCCGGAAGGCGCGACGGTTTGAGCGTCGCGCCGTGGCTGGCCGGGTAAAGCGAAGTCAGCAGCGTTGCCATCGACGGCTTGGTCCACGAGGCCTGGGCGAAGGCGGCCTCGAATACGGTTCCGCCGTCAGCGGCGAGCGCAGCCAGCGCCGGGGTTTCGATCCGGTCGCTCCCGTAGAGGGGCAGTACATCGGCGCGTAGCGTGTCGATCGAAATCAGGAGTACGTTCGGGGCGGCGCGCAGCTGAGACGCGATTGGGCGCGCCGCGGCGGGTGCGGCCGGTTGCGGGCCGAGCGCGGTGGCGAGGCCGGCACTCGCCGCGATCCAGAGCGCCGCGAAGCCGAGCGCCCAGGGGGCCCGGACCCCCCGCCCGACGGGGCCTCCGGCGAGGGCGGCCACGCCCCCCAGCAGCGCGAGGGCGACCACGCCACTGCCCGCAATCAGTCCCAGCAGCACCGGGGCGCCCGGGAGTTGCTCGCCGTAGACGTCGCGGTAGAGGAAGAACAGGGTCGCGACGAGTCCGTAGGGCACCAGGCAGGCCGTAAACGAGACTGCGGAAACCCAGCGTTCGAGAATCGCGCGCGGGAACGGCAGCGCGCCCAGCACGCTGCCCCCGGCCAGACCCGCGCATCCGAACAGCGCGCTGTAGGCGAGCGGGGCCGTCCAGAACACCTGGGCGTCGCCGCCGAGCTTGCCGATCGCGGCGAGGTAGGCGGCTTCGGCGAAGCCGATCCAGAGCCCGGCATACACGCCCCCGGCGAGTCCGAAGCCGGCCCCCGTCCGGAGCCGGCGTCCGAGCGCGTCGATGGGTTCCGTGGGCGCGGGGTCGGCCTCGTCGGAAGCCGCTTCGGCGCCGAGCCGGGTTGCCGCGTGACGCGCGGCCGCGTAGTCGACCTGCGCTCCGTCGACGCGGCAGTAGCCGGGCCGGTAGCTGTCCCGGCGCAGGAACCAGGGGATCACCCCGAACAACGTCGGGAGTTCGGCCACGAGGAAACCGATCAGGCCCGAGGCGGCCGCCAGCCCGAAGCTCATCTGATTTTGAAGCAGCAGTCCCTGCGCGAGTTCGCGGATGCCTTCTCCGGCGATCGTGAACGGCGACAGGACCGTCGCCAGGATCTGGATCGAAGAGGCGAAGGTGACGACCCAGAAGGGAGAGTCGGATGCCGGAACCCCGAGCGCGCGCGCCGCCGGAACGTACATCGCCGCGGTCGTGAAGTGCTGGACCAGAGACAGACCCCACGCGGCGAGCAGGAGTCCTTTGCGATCGGTGTAGGCGGAGGCGCCGTCTGCGATGCGGCTCAGGCTTCCGCGCAGGGTCGGGAGCGGAACCCGCGCCAGGACCCAGCGGATCAGCCTCGGGCCGGGCCAGAACAACACCAGGCCCACGATCATGAGCGGGGTGAGTGCGATCGGGATTCCGACCGTCGCGATCAGCTTCGCGTAAGCGGGGAAGCCCGCAATCCCGAGCGGCAGCGCGATCAGGAAGGTCCCGAAGATGGCCGACGACCCGAGCAGCTTTTCGACGATCGTGGCTGCCGAGACCTCGATCGTGCGGCCGCTGAAGCGGCTGGCATCGTAGAGCTTGTAGCCGTCCAGACCCAGCGTCGAGGGCAGGAAGGTCCCCAGGAAGCGGCCGATGAAGAAGGCCCCGACGATGTGGCGCACCGGCAATTCGACCTGCTGGCCGCGCAGCATCAGGACCCAGCGCGCGATGCTGGCCGCGATCCCGACCAGCTTGAGCGACATCGCGTAGAAGCAGAACACCACGAAGCTGCCGAGCGAAATGCCGGAGAGATGCTCGCCGAGCAGCGACAGGATCGTGACCCCGTCGGTTTCGTGGAGAAAGATCAGGCCGAGAACGCGGAGCGTGAGGTAGGCCTTGAGCAGGAAGACGCCGCGCGAGCGCCACGGGGGCGGGACGAAGCGGTTGAGACCGAGCGCGAGCACGGCCATGAGGGCCAGCTCGGAGACGAGGCGCAGTGCGGGCATCGGCTAGTCGGGGGTCTCGCCGGCGCCGGCCCAGCTTCGCAGGCGCGCGAGAAAGAACTCGACGATCCTGTCGGCCTGCACCTCCGCAGCGTACCGGACTTTGCAGCGGTTCGCGGATCCGGCCCGGGTCAGGTGCCCCCGCGCTGCGCCCTCCTCGACCCGCACGGCGAGTTCGAGGTCCTCGAAGCGGAACAGCTCCGGGTGCGAGGCCGCGATCACGGCCGCTGGGTCGTGCAGCACGGCCGCGTCCTCGCCGAGGGAAGCGCGCTCGGCCTCCATCAGTGCCCGCAGCAGCCCTTCCAGAAAGCGTGCCCGCCGTCCGCGGCCGAAGGGCTCGGGCCCCAGGTCGAGCTCGCGCACGACCAGGCGCGAGGTCACCTCGAGCCCGATCACGTGCAGGCTGACGCGCGCGTCGAGTACCACCGCCACCGCCTCCGGATCCGCGTAGCAGTTGAATTCTGCGAGTTCGGTCACGTTGCCGCGCGAGAGCGTTCCCCCCATCCAGACGAGGTCAACGCCCTCGAGCAGGCGCGGCTGCTTCCGGAGCAGTGCCGCCAGATTGGTGAGGGGGCCGAGCGCCACGATTCGGTCGATGCTGCAGCCGCGGAGGCACTCCACGAGCAGCTCTGCGGCCGGCGCCGTGCGTGTGTCCTCCGGCTCGGGCATGGGCACGCCGCGGCGTCCGTCGCTCCCGTGGAACTCGGTCGCATGCACCGTCCGGAGCGCGAGCGGGCCGGAAGCTCCGCATCCAATCGGGAAGTCCGCGCCCGCGAGCGACCGGAAGCGGAGCGCATTCTCCGTCACCGTTTCGATCGGCGCGTTGCCGGCGACGGTCGTAACCGCCGCGAGTTCCAGTTCGGGCGAGGCCAGGGCCAGAGCCAGCGCGAGCAGGTCGTCGAGCCCGGGATCGGTGTCCAGCAGGATCCGCTGCGGCGATCTGGGTGCCCGCGGGCCCGCGACCGGGTCGTCGGTCCCGGACGCACGAAGCGTGCGGCTCACGGAGCCGGTGTCTCGTAGCCCGCCTCTTCGAGCCGGCCCTGCAGGATCAGGCGTCGCCGGCGCTGGAACTCGAGTTCCGTCACGAGTCCGCCACGCCTTGCCGCGTCGAGCTGATCGAGGGCATGGATCTGGGCGTCGGTCACCTCGGCCGGCAGCCCGAGTCCGACCTCGGCCGGGTTCACTTTCTCCTCTTCGGGAAGCTCCATCAGGATCTGGCGCCGCCGAAGTCCGCGCCCGTAGCGCCCGAGCCGCAGCGCTTTGCGGTAGACCGGGCTCCGCCACTCGATCACCAGGGTGCGGGCACCCGTGCGCGCCTGGGCTTTGCCGGGCAGCAACGCGAACCGAGGGCGCCGCGTCGGAAATTCTCTCGGGATCTTGTAGATCTCGATCTCATCCGTGACCCCGGGCTTTTCCAGGGGCTGCTCGATTGCGTAGAAGCTGATGTGGAGCTGGTCGTCGCGCATGAACAGCTGAAACGCGGTGGCGCGGTCGCTGGTGAAGACCCCAAACTTGCGGTCCTGGGAGAGCGCGGCCGCCGCGACCTCGTCGCCCGGACCTGCCTCGGCCAGCGCCTTGCTGATGCCGTCCGCGAGCGGGTAGAGGTGTTCGCCCCGGATCACGGACTGGTCCTTTCCATCGGAGTTCTCGTAGCCGAGCGTGGCCAGGATGTGGGCGACACGCACAGCCGCGATCGTGGCCGGATGCTCGTAGTCCTGCGAGATGGCCTCGCCGCCCTGCTCGGTCCGCCGGAGTTCCACTCGGACCTGGTTGTTCTCGGAGCGGAAGACCTCCTGTCTCACGAACTTGGGCCCGCAGCCCACGCTCGCGACCCCCAGCGCGAGGATTACGAGCGGCAGAAGCGGATGCACGCAGGGCCTCACCACGGTGCTTACTCGACCTCGCTCTTGAGCTGGCGCGAGATGATGTCGGCCGCCGCCTGGCGGAAGTCCCGCCCCTCGTAGAGCACCTGGTAGACACCCTGCGTGATCGGCATATCCACGTCGTGGCGGCGCGCGAGTCGGTGGGCTGACTCGGCGGTCCGGATGCCCTCGGCCACCTGGGTCAGGCCCTGAAGCGCGTCCTTGACCTTCTTCCCGCGTCCGATCTCGAGACCCACGCTGCGGTTGCGAGACAGGTCGCCCGTACAGGTGAGAATCAGGTCGCCGATTCCGGAGAGGCCCAGGAAGGTCAGCGGATTGGCGCCGAGTCCGGTGCCGAGTCGCGTGATCTCGCGCAGCCCGCGGGTGATCAGAGAGGCGCGCGCGTTTTCGCCGAGGGCCATGCCGTCGCAGATGCCGATCGCGATCGCGATCACGTTCTTGAGCGCCCCGCAGAGTTCCACCCCGAGAATGTCGGTGTTGGAGTAGCAGCGGAACAGCGGCGAAGACAGGATTGCCTGTGCCGCGATCGCATACGTCTCGTCCCTGGCCGCGACCGTGACTGCGGTCGGTCTGCCTTCCGCGATCTCGCGCGCGAAGCTCGGGCCCGAAAGCGCGACGATCCGCCGGCCCTGCTCGGGCCCCACGATCTCCTCGAGGACTTCGTGCATCAGCTTGCAACTGCCCCGCTCGATCCCTTTCGACGCGGTGATCAGGAGTGCGCCCGGCTCGATGAACCGCGCCGCCTGGGTCCAGACCTCGCGCACGCCGTGGCTCGGAACCACCGACAGCACCAGCTCCTTCTGGTGGAGCGCCTGCTCCAGCGAGGCGGTTGCCCGAACCCCCTCCGGGAGGCGAAAGTCCTTCAGGTAGCGCGGATTCCAGCGGTCGTCGTTGATGGCCTTGGCCACGCCGGGGTCGCGGGCCCAGAGATCGACCGTGTACTGCTTCTCGGCGAGTAGGATTGCGAGGCAGGTTCCGAAGCTTCCCGCCCCGACGACGGCGCAGCGTGTGGGATTCTCGGTCGCCGGGGTCTGCGAACTCACGCCGCAAGCCTATCGGAGGCGCGTTCCAGTTGACAGTACCAGGGGCCCAAAGTAGCTTCCGGCCGCTCGATTTTCCGCGAAATCGAGGCCTTGTGCCGAGGTCGCCCCGTCGGAGATCGGTGCGTGCGGTGCGGCCGGGGCGGGGAGAGGGATGTCGGAGTACGCCGGTCTCGGACTCTTCATGGCGCTCGGCGCGGGCACCATCCTGCTGCTTCTGGTGCTGACGAGCGTCCTCGGTCCCAGGCTCCGGTTTGCCGAGAAAGACGAGCCCTTCGAGTGCGGCGAGAGTCCGCTCGTTTCGCCGTACCGGCGCTTCCCGGTCAAGTTCTACATGGTGGCGATCTCCTTTATCATCTTCGACCTCGAGGTGGTGTTTCTCTATCCCTGGGCGGTCGTGTTCCGGGACCTCGGCTGGTACGGGTTGCTGGTCGCTGCGCCCTTCCTGTCCATGCTCTCGATTGCGCTCGCCTACGAGTGGATGAAGGGCGCGCTGGAGTGGGATTGATGCGGGCGGAAACCCGCGAGCGGATCGAGAAGCTCTTCGACCGTTACCCCGAGAAGCGGGGCGCATTGCTTCCGGCCTTGTACCTGGCGCAGGCGGAGCGGGGCTTCGTCGACCGCGAGGCGGCGCGCGAGGTGGCCGAACTCTTCGACCTCGCGCCGGTCGAGGTCATGGAAGTCCTGACCTTCTACAACATGTTCCATACCGAGCCCCAGGGACGCCACCACGTGTACGTCTGCACGAGTCTGCCCTGCAGCCTGCGCGGATCGCGAACGCTGCTGCGCGAACTCGGCGAGCACCTCGGCGTCGGCCCGGGCGAGACCACAGCCGACGGCCGCATCAGCCTGGATCGCGAGGAGTGTCTCGGCTCCTGCGGGACCGCGCCGGTACTGCGCGTCGACGGGCGCTACTGCGAGAATCTCGATCTCGACTCCGCCCGTCGCATCGTCGACGAACTGGAGTAGCGGCGTTGATTGAAGCGCCCGCGACCACCTCGTACCTCTCCGAGCACTACGCGGACGAGGCGTACGCGACGCTCTCGGGGTACGAGGCGAAGGGCGGGTACCAGGGACTCGAGAAGGCGCTGGGCATGGAACCGGCCGCG
>SPKZ01010637.1_pt1 | contig 41961 bp, 49 predicted proteins | sample 2456571 | NCBI WGS metagenome assembly SPKZ01 (sample SAMN11192286, study PRJNA482655) | marine metagenome | biome: ENVO:00000447; feature: ENVO:00000244|ENVO:00000211|ENVO:00000569|ENVO:00002023; material: ENVO:00002151; isolation source: ocean water from marine abyssalpelagic zone ...
CAAAGGCGAATAAAAATGTTCATCATCTGAGTATTCTTCACCACACCAAATATACCACCCGCTAGTGCCATTTTCAGAGTTATGCCTTAAACCATTTATAGGTTGCTTCCCTAATGTGCTTAAAGCTATTCCTAATTTACTTCCTTCTTTAGGTTTGCTTGGCTTCAAACCAAGCCTTTTGCATATCTCTTTGTTGTTATGGATACCTATGATTCCTTTAACTACTATGACCGCTGTTCGCTCTAAGGAGACATTAATATTTTCAAGCGGTTACGTCAACTAAGCGCACCAAGAAGTCTTTGATAAAAAGGGCTGAACAACTACCAAGATGAATAACCAATGGTGAAATGAAACAGAATAACCAATCATCACAAACCCTATGCCCAATATGACTATTTTGAATATGATAAATAGTAGTAGGTCATCAGAAATATGTGATACTAACTTTAGGGCATCTTGCCATAAATTAAATGATAACAATATGATTGATAAATATCGCTCATCCTCTTTGAAACTGGCATGGGCTTTGACAGTGACAGGTCGAAAAAAGGCTAGTGAAATTTATAAAAGTAAATTAACTAAGGAATAGTCTAAACTAAATCTATGATTGAATTAATAAAACGATCGTTTCCATACATCAAAGTAGCCTTCTTTTTCCCGTTATGTTGGGTGATAGGAGGTACCATTGTGTCCACCGTATTATTTAAGCTTAACGTAGCGAGCCCTTGGCCTTATTTAGCTTACTTTGCCGTAGGCATTGCTGGTACCATTTGGTTTGCTAGGTCTTAGCACTTATAAGCTTTGCCGAATGCCGATGGTGAGAACCCACCTGATATATTCGACCATACTATGTGTGTAGCGCCCATTATTTCTGCACTTTCTTTTGCTTCGATTTTTGCATTATCCATACCTTGAGATGCGGCCACACCACCAAAACCTGAAGAACCTTGAACATCACCTAAATAATCACAGCTCTGTACTGTCTTTTGATCTGCTGGTTTTACTTTCATTGCCGATAAACTGGCCGTTGATGAACAGCTGCTAACAAAAACAACAGCGACAGTTAAAGCCAATACTCGTTTAAGTTTTAAATTCACGACTATATTCCTTGTGTGATTTTATAAGGGAAATAAAAGCTTATTCTATACAATAAAATAAGCTTTCAGCAACAACCTTAATTCAAATACTTCAAACCTAACTTATTTTTCTTAGTAGAAAAGCGTAATGCAAATTCAATTTTTCTATCTTCAATAAGCCTGATCCGTTCTTCTTTTACCTTTTCACTTAATTGACTCGCTTCAACTAAGCGCTTTTGCTTATTCAAGGCCCGTAACGCTTTTTCAATACCTGAAGCATATTGTTGCAACATTAGCGCGTCTTTGTTTTCCCGCATGTAACTAGCTCTATCTCCACCTCTTAACGAAGCAAAATCAGCCTTAATTTTATTTAGCGTATTTTTTGCATCATAAAATTCACCAATAGTAGCTTTAGGGTTTAACTGCTTGTAAAAACGCCTTAAGAAAGGAATATCATTTGTAACGACTTCCTTGCCATTAGCTGCTTTAACCGCCAAATTTTGCCAGCGCATACCGAATTGAAGTACACCACCACCCATAAACTTAACCAGGTGATCGATTGTTTGAGGTGCAATGTCTATTTTACCTGATCTAAATTCACTACCGCCCGTTGCATTATTTAGCCAAGTGGTAAAGTTTTTAGTCCATTCCCAAGTATATTTACCACCTAAGTTAGCATCGGATTTTTCAGCGCCATAACCTCGTTGCTCAGGAAAAATATTTCCACCGAAGAAATTTTCATTAGTGGCCATTTCAGCAAAAGGTTTCAGCACCGTTGGTGATAAGGTTCGTATCGCTGCTTTTTCAACACTTTCTGATTCTTGCATGCCGATAGGCGAAAACGCACTCACTGAAGACATCAATAAGTTTGCCGCTTGCTTACCAATCGACTTACCTTGAATGACGCCATCAATAGAATGTCCGACTGCAGCAAGCACGTTATAACCGTATGGCATAGGTATAGCCACATAATCTTTACCACCTGTCATAATAATGAAATTTGTCGCTTTAACAAAATCAGGTATTTTGTCATAAAATGGCACACCATCTTCATCATCACCACCAAGTTCACGCATAGCATTGGCCATCAATACCGTAGCGCCAATAGAGCTTACAGCTAACTTTTGCGATAAGTTATAAAACTGAGGGTCCCACATTGATTTACTACGATCTTTAGGGGTAGCAAGTGCACGTAACATGTTCGCAGTACCTTGCATGCTGGCATTAGCAAACATATAAATAGCATTGAGCGTATTACCGACTTCACCTTTACGGTTAAAGTTAATGGTTAAATTCTTAGCCAAGCTACTTGCTTTTTTAACGGTAACACCCTGCTTTCTTGCATGGTAATAAACACTGAAGCGAGAAGCGTTTTCAACGATATCATTATAATCACTGACAAAATCAGCTACAGCTTTACCCGCTCGCTTCGCTTTACCGGTTTTAGTATTGCTTGCGCGAGATATTGAACCTTTTAATTCATTGGCCAAACCATCGATATCTTGTTGATTTACCCACCCTGTTTTGGAACCTGACTCTAAAAATTCTTTTAAGTAAGGGCCCCAATCAGCATCACTAAAATCATTATCTCTAAATCCATGCTTAAGCACTGTCATGGCTTTAGGTAATGACTTGAGCATTTCCTTAACTAAACCTTCAGTATTAACCGCTTTACCATCTTTTACTTGCGTTTCAGCTATAAGGTTAGCAACTGCCGCTTGTACATCGCGGGTAAAGTTGGTCAACATAAACTCAGGGTTCCAAGTAGTAACAAGCGCAGATAACAATCGCGTAACCTTTCCTAAGTTTTGAGTAAGCATATTGCTTTCATCAACGCCTAGGTTACCCATTGCCCGGGCAAGTAAAGGATCTTTGATTTTTACAAATTGCTCGACACCATCAACTTTGGTTTTAAAATATTCCTCCCCCGCTTTCATTTCAAAAGCGGTCATGTTCACCACGCCTATTGTTCCATCAGGTAATTCACCGCGCTTTGTATCAGGGTTTTCCGCGGTGAAAATTTCCCACAACTCAGGATCAGGGTTATCGTTAACCAATTTCAGGAAGGTATTGCCCACTTCATTTTTACGTGCACGAATAACCGCTTGCGTAGTATCTGAAATAGTATGAAGTAAAGGTGATTCAGCTAAAGAGCGTCTACCCATGGCTTTAATGGTTTCGCGGCCTTTGATATTAAAGCCTTTACCGGTACCAAATTTTTTGCCTTTGCCATCAGTCGCACCATCTTCAGCAGCGTAACCTTTAAGCGGCACATAAAATTGATATTGTTGTTGCCAGGTATCGATAGCATCTTGTGCTTCTAAACCAAAATCAGCCATCATTTCACGGTTTTGCTTGAGCATAGCGTAAACATGGTTGGCCACCATCTCTAAAGCAAGACGCTTATTTTCAAGAAGTGACTTGTCTAAAATTGCTTGGGCAGCATCATTAGACATACCCGAGCCGGCACCATTTAACTCAGGGTTAATGGTATCAATATAGGCATTGCGTTCACTGGCATGTTTGGCAATAAGGTAAAGATCAACCTCATCTTGTGATAAGTCATGCTTAGCCATAGTGTCGGCTATTTTATCAGTATGCTTATTTTCTAACTCACGAAGATCTTCACCTACTTTGCCATGAAAGGCTTCTTCAGCCATATAAGCATCATTACTATCGTTAACCGACAATTCACGCTGAATTAGCTTTAAGCGCCTGAATTTATCCTGCATGATACGAATAACCGCATCTTTGCGGGATTCGTCATTGATATTTATTTGGGTGTCATTAATTGGTGAATTTTCTCTGCGAAATTGCTCTTGATCAGACTTGGGAAAGGTTTGTTGTCTTGCTTCGCCAGATTTAATACTTTTAGCGATATCTTTAATGTAGCTTTCAATTTCAGCTTTAGATATTGAACCTTTACCAATACCAATGGCGCGTAATGCTTTGCGCACTAAAACTACCAGCCCACCCCAAAAGCTTGTGTCAGCTGGTGGTTTTTCAGCGAGAATGGCAAAGACTTCTTCAGCCTTGCCCATATTATCTAGCTCAGGATAATTCTCATCAACTTTTGCCCATACAGCTTTTAATGATGAATGCTTTTTGCTGTTGATTACTCTTTGGAGAATAACCTTTTTATCTTCTGGCTTAAACGTGTTAAGACCGTAGTGCCCAAGGATTTCGTGTCGCAAGGTTGCTTGTCCATCAGCCCGATTTTGCATATTACTCGAGGCAATTCCAAGTACTCCGGTTTTTGGATGGTAGGATCCTTTGATGAGTCCGACTTTTTCAATGGTGTTTTCTGGTCCATATAAATGCTCCTGCTTTTCAACTACTCGAAATTCTAACGGTACATTGCCGTTATACTCTTGTTGAAATTCATTAACAATGTTTTGTGCTTCTTTTAATGAAACTTTGTTTGGTGAAACTCTAATTGATTTATCAGCAGAGAATAAAGCAGTACCTTGATCCGTCTCTTTGGTTTGTAAAATATCAAAAATGCCATCGTAAGCTTTATTTACAACATCCATTTCTACCGCTAACGGGTACGGATAATCAGAAATTTCTTTGCTAGCTTCAGTTGATGATTCTTTAACAATGTTTGCCAGATAATCACTCTCAAAACCTTGAGAAGCTAATTTATCAATAACGTAGCGCTCAAATGATCTAGCAGTCATTTCTATGACCGTACCCCAATAGTCTTTACCGCGAAGTTTATCTAATTCAGCAGACCGTTCAGCTAGTTTTGTTTCAGTGTTAATGGCCTTGGTTAATGAGGTAAACGCATCATACACTTCTTGACGAACACCGAAGTCTTCAGATACTGCGCGCTGATGTTTACCATCTTTTCTTACGCCTAAACGTCTACCGCCCTCAGTAATATAGCTTTTATCCACATTACCTAATTTAGAGCTATCCATTTTTGAAAAATAATTATCGAGAGCATGCCACCATTCATGGGCCAAACTGCCGGCACCCATTTTTTTAGTTAAGTTAATGACAACTGAACCAGGTTCATAATGTGCCATTGCAGCATTGTCACCACCTTTACCTCGAGCACCAAACGCTAAGCCTAAATCGCCATTAAGTGATAAAGCTTTAGGGGGAAGATCAAGAATACCGGCTAAATCCATCAATCCATCATAAGCATAATTCAAGTCGTTTTGACGTTTATGCCCTTCAACCCAATTACCAAACTGAACACCTCTAAAGCCAAAAGCCTTATCAAACATTTCAGCAGTAGCATCAACGCCTTTACGATGATCAGCACCAATACGAGGATTATTATCAGCACGACGATGAGCTTTTATTTTTTTCTTGTTTTTAAGTAAAAGAACTAACTCTGCATTGTTTTCATTAATGTAGCGCCTTGCTTCTTTAAAATTTGGGAACTGTTTTAATTCAACAAATTTACGTGCTGCTAATTTTTTACCAACAAAGACAGTGCCTTTATTGCCTCGCTCAGTCCAAACATCAAACTTAGCTAATTTTTTACCGTTGATAATATTCTCATCAGTAACCTGTGATTTAACAAAAGCCACAGCTTCTTCGGAAGTATCAAAATGGGTCATGTTACCCATACGACCAAAACCGCCTTTTTCATTTGTATTGGTTACTACCCACTTGTGAACATCTTTTTCACCGTGGTATAGGTTATAAAAAGAATGCGTTAACTTGAAGTGACCAAGCGCCTTGATATTTTTAGCGGGTATTTCTTTGGCGATGTCTAATACATGTGGGAGATACTTAAGGTATTGATCATAACCAGTTTCACTTTTTTTAAGTTTAGCTATCATGATGTCTGAGCCCCCCTCACCCATTTCCAGTAGTTTTTTAGCGTTATGTCTAGCGCTACTTACTTGGTGAGACCATCGTTCAACTTTGCCAGCTTGACGTGGTTTTGGCTTTATCTCGCCTCGTAGTTGAGCAATAAAAGCTAACGCTCTTGGGTTTGCCCCTTCTGCGGCTAGTTTCTCGTAATCTGGTTGAGGGAATGACTTGCTAAGAGGTACCGCTTTAACATCTACATCGTCATTCAATTTTTCGTTATAGGTGTAATTATGCTTATTAGCACCATGCAATACTTCACCAAAGTCATTAATCTTTTCAACTTTAGATTTTGGCTCTGATTTTTTTTCTTGCCAGTTAGGTACAAAGCCTAATTTTTTCCTTGATAAAATATAGGAGGTATCTAATTTACTTGCTTCATTATCCGTAAGTAGTTTGCTTTTATCTGCTTTAGTTATCTCGTTGCCAATAGACTCTACTTCATCCAATGACTTAGCGGCATTTAATTTTTCTTGTAAACTTTCTGCTACTGACTTATCCACATTTTCTGTGGATGGCTTTTCCGTCAAAGCAAAAGGCTTCGTAGTGTCACCATTCTTTAACCAATCGTTAAACTCATCTTTAGTCGCACTTACAACTTTATGATTGTGATTTCGCCATGAGAAATCATAGTTCGAGAAGTAAGCTGATTTTGCTTTTGCAACACTATCATAACCAAGCATGACTTTATGCTCATCAAACTTACCCAATGTAGGATCAACCTGGTTAACGATAAACACATAATCGCCATCAGTTGTTGTAGGATTAACAAAGACATCAACAGCATCACCGTCAGCGCCCTTCGTTCCTGTAATGTCACCATAATGATGTTTCATTTTGACGGACCATTTATTACCATCATTATCGATACCAGACCGATCACTTCCTTCAGGGTTTTCGATGCCAATATCTAAGCCGCTGTGTTTAATGCGCCCCATCTTATAATTGCCAGCTTCTTTTTGTGCTTGGCTAGGCTCAGGCAAATCATTATTAGGTGAAGTGGCTGCTTCATGAGCAGCCTCATCAATAGTTTTAACTTCAGGTAGTTCAGTATTTTTAGCTATGTCAACGACATTGGTGTCGTCGACATCTTGAGGCTCAGATACAACAACGGCCTCTTGTGAGGCCGTTTTTTGTTTTTCTTTTAGTGCTTCTTGCACTTCACCTATACCGCTTTCAATCCTTTGCTGATTGAGTTTTTCATTTAGCAATTCTCGGCGCTCTTTAACTGATGGTGCTATGTCGACCTCAATTTCTTCTTGAGTAAATGGATCTATTTCTTTACCTTCAACTTTGGCGAAATTTTCAGATGGTACAGGGCCAATTTCATTGCTTGCTTGGTTAATGAGCTGCTCAGGAGTAGATAGCTCTTCATCTTTTGCAAGTGATTGCTGAACATCACCTACCCCTCCTTCAATGCGCTGTTTATCTAATCTGAGCTCCATCAACTCTCTACGTTCAGAAACACTTAAAGGTGCCTCTTCAGCTGTTGATTCATTAGCATCTAACTTGTCTAACTGCTCAAAAAAAGCAGGATCATTGTTTTCCATTTGTTGTTGAACTAATTCATCAGAAGTTGGTGCGCCATCACTAGATAAGCTTTGTTGCACATCGCCAATACCACCATCAATACGTTGTTGGTTTAACCGTTCATTCATTGCAGCTCTACGGCTAGCTACATCATTAGCGATAGGTTGAAATAGATCATGTTCAATGCCGTATTCCATTTTCATGGTACGCGCAGCAGCGGCAGCAGATTCAGTTTCAGATAAACCTTGTTTAACACCCGATTCAATTAACTGTGCTTTTACCTGGTTAATCGCATCGTCTTGATGAGCACCTTGTTTAATTAGCTCATCAATACCATTTTTAGCAATAGGGGCTGATTTCTCTTGCCAGCTAAACACGCGTTGAGCACCTTCACTTGATGTACGGATAACACCACCGACAACAACACCACCAACAAATGCTTCATCTAACCCGTTAATCTCACTGATATCCTTACCTGCGCCCCACTGAGCAAGCGCTTCTTGCCCTGATTCCGTGACACCTTCCCATAGTGAACCTTTTAAAATTCTCTTAGCAAAGCTACCGTCTTTGACCGCATCAACGAGCTCGCCTTTACCAAGACGTTTGGCCGTTTCAACAACACCATCCTTAAGTATATCTTTACCAATTTGACCAAGTGAAGCTTTAATGCCTAAACGTTCAAGTGCCATTTGACCGGTACCAGAGGTAACAGCTCTTAATGCGTTTTTTTCATCTTCAGGTTGTTTGTCATAAGCTTCTTCAGATAAGCCGCCAGCCATAGTAGCAGCGCCAACAGGCGTCATTGCGCCAGCCATATAAGGCAAAGAACCTGCAACAAGTTCGCCAGTATATGAGGCAGCAGCACCTATAGAGTCAACTTCTTTATAAGATTTAACTGTTGGCTCATACGTTCTTTGTTCTTCAATATTTCTCTCAATCCCTTCAACAGCGAATTGAGAAAGTGAACCGCCTTGGCCAATAGTTTCAGCAACCGATCGGCTAACAGTTCCCGCTTCGTAATCACCAGGGTTTTCACCGCTTTCAGCGAAACCTTTTACTGCACGATAACCAAGCTCTTGAAGCTTATCAACACCAGCGCCAAACGCTTTACCCATACCGCCTTTATCTTCTGGTTCGGCAAAAGGGTCAATGAATTCAATTTCTTCATCAGTAAACGGATCAATGATTTTACTCGGCATTAGCTAGGTACCCTTGGTTAGTGGCTGCGGCAATGGCTTGCTCTTTTGTCATGCCTTTATTGGCACTCATGAAACGATCAATAACACCATCAACATCTTGTCCATCAAGGGTGCTTACATACTTAACTTTGCCCTTGGGCTCTGGATCTTCTTTACTTTTAACGCCATACGATTGGTCAAGTGAGGCTTTGCGTTGCTTGAATGTTTGCTTGATTCGATTGATAGCCTCTGTTCGTGATTGTGCATCAAGATAAGTGCTATCACCTTGGACCTTAGTGATGGCGTTAGTTAAATCTTTTTCTATGGAAGAGGCTTCTTTGCGATAAGATTTTTCATCTTTAACTTTGCCAAAGCCCATGGCGTTAAGCGTATTACCACTGCGATTAAGGTAGCTCTCACCATTTTCAGCCATATCAGCCATATTACTGCGCGTTTCAATAGCAGTTAAAAGTTCCTTTAACTCCCATTCATTGACAGGGTCTTCTTGATCACTAGTGCGGCCTTTAGTCATTGGCTGAATTTCAGTGTACGTTTTACCGTCAGCGTCTTGATAAGTAACTTCTAGACCAATAGATACTCGACCTTCTCTTGTAGGAACAAGTTGAGATACTTTTTTATCAATCACCTTGGCATTGCGTACCAGGTCCATTTCACCAATACCTTGTTTGATTTTTGACTGAAAAGCTTGATCAAACAACTTGATGTATTCCGGATCTTTAAACTCATGTAGTTTTTTACCTTTAAAAATTTCCGTAGTTTTATCGCGCAACAATTTTACTGACTTTCTGTATTCAGGGTTTTTATAGCTATCAGGGTTATAGTCATTATACTGTGGGTTTTCTTCAAAAAACTTAGCTGCTTGCTCAGGTACTTTTCCTGTTTTGAAATATTCGTTATGAATGTTTTCCATTTGCGGGGCGATAAGTGACCATTGCTTTTGTTCTTCAGCTTGGTTTTTCTGCCATTTATATTGGTTTTGTTGGTTTTCAGTGCGCCCTTGAGACTCATTAAGCATGCTAGTTCGATATGATGCTGTATTACTGTCTCTGGTATCTTGCCTAATTTTCCCGTCCTGATACCGGTTTTCGTTCCGTTCATCCATATCAGCTAACCGAACTTGACTATCCCGATAACGACTTTCATTTTGTTGTTCAATTCGAGTCATACGGTCATCACGACCAACACGCGCTTGGTGTCGCTCCCTCATGTTAAAACCACGTTCAAAACCATTTAATAATGCTTGTCCCATAATAATCCCCTAAAGTGAACCTGCTAACAAACCAATACCAGCACCAATTGCCATACCCATAGGTCCACCCACAGAACCAGCCATCATATAACCCATCATCGCACCCGTAGCAGCACCACTCATTTGACTACTTTTCTTTTGTGAATCGATTTGATCATTGGTTATCTCTCGATTTTGCTCCATATCTGCGAGCGTACTCAATGATTGCTTAGACTGAGACTTGGTGCTGTTCCCCATAGCCATAATGCTATAACTCATTAGCCTTGTGCTCCTATATCTGCGAGGGTTTTAGGTGCACCACCTTGCCCTGTAACAATTTTATTTTGTAAATCATCGACTGAGCTTCGTGTTTCATTATTTACTGAAGCCATGGTAAGGTTTTTCAGCAACCCCGTATTATTGTTGCTTTGCTTAGAATCATCAGCTGATAAACCATAACGGCCTAATCGCATTGACTCACCTTGCTTAGCAAGGGCAAAAGAGTTATCAACATTGTGCTGATTTCGGCTAAGTTGTTCAGTTAATAGCTGATCATTACCCGCCAAAGCTAATAAATCATCTTGCACAGGTAAATAACGAGTTTGAAAATCTCCCCATTGAGCCCTAGTCAAGTCAGCCATTGCGTTGGCATAGCTATCGGTGCGTATACCTGTATCAACTTTTTCAGGTCTAACGCCTAGTGCTCCTATTTCATCTTCACGCATAAATAACCTCTGCTTCAGTTAAATTTTTCATGTTATTAAGGACCTGCCCAATCGCCATTTATATCAACGTAGTTCGCACTATCGCTCGCTGCTTTACTTGTTGCTTTAGCGGCTCCCATAGCGTGACTAGCGTAACCGCCAGCAATAGCACCAACGGTTGAATGTATATTCGCTTTATCTTTCGCGGCAATAAAGGCATCACTCGATGCTTTTCTTTGTGAGCTAACAGCGATGTCATTGAGCGATGAAACAGCTTGTTGCGCCTCACCTTGCCCCATTGCCATAACATTGCTCATTTTATCAATGTGACGCTCTTGGCCGGCTATTTCTGAGCGAGTGGTCGCATCAGCTTTAACAGAGGCTTCCATATCAGCTAGCGAACCAACAGCCTCTTTTGCTTTGCCCGAGCTTGGATCAATGCCATTTGAAGCCATGTTATTAAGGGTTTTTTTGCCCGTTTGACTAAATGACTTTTGGTAACCAAGATTTACATCGTCACTAATGCCTTGATAAACAGAACCATCATTACTTGTCTTAGCCTCATTAATAACTTTATTTTCAACAGGAACGAGGTTTTCTTCATAATATTCCCATTGCTCACCATAAACTTTGGCTAGCTCTTTTTCGTATTCGGTTTCTTCAACCTTGTCTGATTTGCTCATGATTTCCCTTAGAGTTGATAGCGCCAAATAGCAAGCTGCTCATGATATCCGTAATGCTTCCACCCAAACTTAACCGCGACTTTACTTGCGCCTTTACGAATAGTTAGAAACTCGATGTAACGAGCATTGCCCATGCGAGCCAATGAAATGATTTGCTGTTGATATTTATTGATCGCATTACCACCATTGCAATAACCGGCTGTAATTTCGATATAAGAAGTATTGTGGTCTTGTCTTGGCCTAAGAATGACGAAACCGTCAGGCGCTAAAAACAAAAAAGCCCACTCATTTGAGCAGGCTTTGTCGATGTTGGCATAAAATGCGGGGTCATTGGCTTTTAAACCTATTATATCAAGAACAGGCTTTAATTTTTCTCGATGCTTTGACCACTTCGCTTTTGCCAAAGTGAAGTTTTTCATAGTGGTAAAATCATACGCTTTTTTGGGGTGTTTGGCTAGATGATAAAACCAGAGCCTTTGCGGAACATCTGCAAAATAGCGTTTTGCGTAGGCACACTAGTATCAACTGGCACTTCTGAGTTAGTCAATTCTATTTTTTTTACTTGTATTTCAATAGAGACTACCGAAGCACCCGCAACTATCGATACCGCTTTACCGACTTGCGTTCCATATTTAAGGCGAGTATATAAAGAACCAAAGCCAGCCACAGTATAAAAAGTAGGTACTAAATCATTAATAGTCAACCACACATCAAATTTATCACTTCTATTGACGGAGATTGTTTTAATCGTTGACCAAGACAAATGAACCGCACCTGCATTCGCTCCCACAGACACTACATCACCATCCACCAAATCACCTTCAATTTTTTCTGCATATACAGTACCTAAAAATCTCGCATTATTACCAAATAGCGTACCAATGTATGCTTGATCAATTTGAACGCTACCAATAGCTCCCGAAGCAATATAAGTCGTAACATTCGATGATAGTATTTTACTTAAGCCAGCAAAAGCCCCTGTACCAGTTACTGATGATAACGAAATGTTATCCGCTGTAGCCAAGGCACCTAACCCTGATACATTCGATGAAGCAATAGCGCCGGTTGAGGACATAACAACATTACCTTGCGCATCCTTAATGGTAACCGACTCTAAAACCATACTCTTAGCAACCGCATTACCGCTAGGATCCATCGAAAAATTACCGCTGCGATTACCTGTGATCGGGTCATAGTTAATCGATGGGGTAGTTAATTTAGAGCCGATAACTACGCGATTTGACAATAAATCATCGGTAACCAATGTTTGAATATGTGCTTCATCAATCAGCGCACTTCTTATTACCGTTTTATCCCCAACCACACCAAATACAGGGGTGGCCACCGTTGGATCTTGACTTGTTATAACAGCAAATTTCGCGCCTTTAATAGCAAATATCGGGTCAACGCCATCGTTAACCAAGCCAAACCCTGCTGTTATTCCTGCTACGGTAGCCTTAACGGCCCACATAGCCCATTGTTCATCATTTGTAGCAACAGTTTTACTTAGTGTCTGTAATGACGCGCCGACACTATTACCTTCCGCATCTTCAATCAATGCTTGCAAAGTAGTGCTAGCTCTGGCTATCGCAGTATCGGCAGTAGTTTTTGTGTAAAAATTGTTTTTTAGGTTAGCACCAATACTATAACCATCTGGATTTTCAATGGCCGTTTTCAAAGTAGTATTAGCAGTAGATATCGCAGTATTAGCAGTGGCTATTGTATAATAATTATTATACAAAGCTGCACCAATACTATTGCCTTCAGGGTCAAGTAACTTGGCTTCGAGCGCTTCGGTTTTTATAGTGATAGCTGTATCAGCGTCAACCTTGGTATAATAATTCAACTCAACTGATGCTTTATTTTGATTTACAGTATTAGATATGCTGGCAATATTTTGTACAACTGACTGCCAGTTACCGTCATTAGCCAAAGCGGAATTAATTAAATCAATAGCTAAACCATCATTAGATGATAACACCTCATCTGCTGCTAACCTTGCTTGGTCAACATCGAACGATAAGCCTGGTATTTTTCCAACTTCACCCGATAAAAAACCACCTAAATGACTGTTTTCAATTTTACCGCCTAACTCAGCTAGAATGGTTTCTGCTGATTGCATGGTTTGAACATACAAGCCGCTAGCACCTTGAGTTGGCCCTTTCATATTGGCAACATTAACAAAGCGAACCCAATAGAAATATTTAGACCCCATATTGACAGTATCACTAAATATATCGGTTACTTCTGTAGCTATCATTACCGCATTACTAAAAGTGTCCGTATCACTACGGTAAACTTCAGCATACGCATGGCCACGATAAGTAGGATGGTCCCATGTTAATGCTATAAATGTAAAACCACCGGTACCTGTCAAATTAACAGGTGCGTGAGGTCTTTCAATTCCACCAATAACATTGATAGGTAAACCACCCGAATTACTATTGCCTTGTGTCGCTTTAACTAACTGCTTCCGTTTTAGTTCATCTAAGTTGATTAGGTCCTTAACTAATAACGCCCTATTTTCGCCATTACCACGTTGCCCTGTTAAAACTTCAAGTGATTCATACACCGCATCTTGAGCCGGATCACGCTTATCATTACTCCTAGCAATACCAGGAAAAGTATTTTTAGAACGCATTATGTAAGATCCTTCTCATTTCACCCATGCTTGAGGTTATTACGATCGACTCAACTTCTCCGCTACCATATAATTCAAACTCCCACTTGTTACCGCGGTCATTAGGTAATCTAAAGGCGTATTCATTCAATGTGCCAGGTGTTTTATCTATGATTTCCACACTATTAACGAAAACTTTAAGGCCTATTAGCGCTAAGCTGGTCCCCTTAACCAATGCACAACCCAAGTTCATATCTGAAAGCTGATACTCTTTCGAACGCCATACAAAAGGCATTACGCTGCTTGAGGCTTCCCACTGGCTAATAGTGCCGCCGTCACTGGTATAAAGCGCATCATCGAGTAAGCTATTAAAACCACAATGAGCTGTAGCATCAAAATGCCTAAAATCACCCGTAGCAGGATCAAAGATAAACCCTTTATTTAGGCCTGCTCCATAAAAAGCCAAATAACGGCCCTCTTGAAAATAAGCTTCAATCGTTGATGGCTCAAAAGACTTCCACTGATCGCGAGTAATGATTTTTTCAGTTATTGGTATTGCACCGTTACCCGTTAAGGCTACTAAGCCATCAGGACTAGCGTAAAGTAATGAGCCGTTAACAATCACAGCTGAACGTTTACTAACACATGCTTGATTAGATTCTAACTTTTGACCTGACATACTGGCAGGGGTATTGCCTGAGAATACCCAAGGGTAACCTTCGGTAAGAACGGCTAGTGAATTACCCATAGCAACCATGGCAACAATTTGATGTTCAGTTGTCATTTGATAACTCGCAGGCCATGCGTAACATAGATAAGCTTCACTAAAGCAAACTGTATTACCTGTAAATCCCGACATAATGCCATTAGCCATACTTACCAAACCAACCATATCAACAGGAGGCATTTCATAATCATAGGTTTCTAATGCTGCACCAAGCTCATCACCTTTGACGTTATCAATGAAAGTAGCATCAGCTATCGGTATTTCGGCCACCAATAAATAATCAGCAATGCCGCCACCGGTAGCAGTGCGATAAATACGCCTATGCGTAATATTTGAGGCATTAACGTTAGGTGGTGATAACCCCAACGTTACAAAAGTACCTGTTTCGTCAGGGTAAAGTATTTCTATTTTTAGAGAAGCTTCACCTGGCGCACCTTCCTCATCTTGCTCAGTGACAAAAGTATGTGTGTAATAACGTGTTTCATCGTCATTAGGGTCTACTTCTTCCGTTGCAGCTTCCGTAACAACACCAACAATAGGTGTTTCTGGTGCTTGAACACCAAGGCGAAATGAAACAGCCGGCATGTTTGCTCCGCTAAAAACAGCGTTATTGGTTACTTTTGGGTAACCGTCACCGGTAAAATAAACCCGTTGCCATGGATCATTGGCAACAGGGCTATTTACAGCATCCACTTCTGAATTCCACGCAAACCAATGCTGGTTTAAATATTTAAAAATAGTTTTAGCGTCAGGTAAAACAGTATCGCCATTAATTAAAGGCCTTTTGAGTGGTGACAAGTTGCCATGATAAAAATGACAGCCTTTAGCCACTTGAGCAGACTCATTAGGTAAATGTCTAGGATCGAGTTTCGGCCTCTCTCCTGCGAATGATTTTAAGAGTATTGCGGTCATGTGGTTTGCCTAAGTGGATTTAAAGGTAGGATTTACGGGGCGCAATCCGCAATAGCATCGTCAGTAATGACGAATTTAAGGGAGCCTTTGGGTGCTCTGATTTGCTGAAACACCTCTTCCTCTGCTGTAAACTCTTTAATCACTCCAAACGGCATATTCCCAATTTTCGCGTGTAGCTTTACAGTGCCGGCATTTAAGATTACTTGCGTGATTAAAATACCACCTGGATGATTGAATGGTTTTTCTGTTTTTTTACCTGTCATTTTAGTTGCCTTTTATAAACAATAAAAACGCCCAAAGGCGCTTTTATTGTTATCGAAATTGATTGAAGTTCTTACTTAACTAAGAACTGTTGTCTTTGCTTTAAACGCTGGATGGTTTTGTTGTAACCATTTACCCTCGTTATCAGCTATTTTAACTAATCTGCCCGTGGGTGTTGCCGCTAGCAATAAGTCAACTTTTTCTGAAAAATCAGGCTTAGGTAATTCCATTGCTTCAACATCAACAACTTCACCGTCAAAGTCTTTAGGTGGTACGCCTTTAAGCAAGTAGTCACCATAGGTTGCAAAGCCTCGACCATCAACTCTTAAAGGTTCAGCAAAATATTTGTGCATTATGTAATAACTCATGGTGCTACCTCGATGATTCGTTTAACTGAAATTTTAGTGAATGCACCTACCGAATTAGACACTAAATTCCTTACTTTTAAGCTTGTTCCTAATATCGCAGTTTGTGTGTAGTCCACGTCACCTGAGTCAGCAGGTCGGTATGATTCCCCTGTGTTACCACAGATAATTTGCAGCCTACCAAATGTAACTGTACAATTGTAACTGAGGTGGTACGTTGATGATTCTACTACACTATTACCACTAAACTGTATGATGGAGTACGCACCATTCTCACTACCATCAGCAATCACATCACCAGTTAGCCACAAGTTCGGGCCGTACCATTTACCATCAACCAAGGTCATTTTATTCACGTTATCATCAATAACAGCATAGCGAGTTATTGCGTTGCCGATAACTTCTTTTACTGATACTAATTCAAGCGTGTAATCACCAGCGATACTGCCTTGAATTCTTATGCTCGTATTGTCTGCTATTCCGTGGCCTAAAATGGTAGATCCTATAGCAGCATACTCCCCCCCAGAACCTTGTAACGAGCGTATACGACATTTACCGCCTATGGGGGCTGAGACAAGTTTATATTCATAAGCGTATAAGCCGCCGATACTTATAGGTAGTGAGCCTGTTAGCATTGTTTCTGTATAAGCGCCAGTTATAGTGACGCTTGCTGTTACCGTAGCTCGCTCAGCACCAAAAGTATTATCTAAAGTATACTCAGTATCGTTAATGGAACCCTTACCTTTAGATAATGGGAATGTTTGAGTTACGCCTCCAATATTAGCGACAACAGCTGCTAGAATACCGTTGTAGTGATACCCATATCTACCCTTTCCAATTAAACCTATTAACCTAGTAATCGATGACGTATTTGTGAAACGTAAAGTATGGAACTTTCCATCAACTGGATAAGGAGATGCTGGAGCTAGCAACACACCATCAAGCGCTATTGTATTGCTAGTCGAGTGAGCAAAATTCCCGCTAGATCCCATTCCCATTTGCATACCTGTTTCGCTAACACTCCCAGCACAAAAGTATTGTGTACCGCTTAGAATGGCGCTAGGCGCTAGGTACGTTATATCAATAAAGTCCCCTTTAGCTAAAATTAAAGGCTTTTCAACCTCCCAGTAATTCTGCAATACACTATCAAGGCTAGTGTAATAGCGCTTAATTGAAGCTGCCACCAAAGACAACGGAAAATGCCCTAATACTGAACCATGCACAGGGCTGCACACAGGACTGCACACAGGACTGTAAACCTTAGAATTAATCATGTTTGTGAACCTTGTTCAATGGTTGCTTTTGATATTTTATTTCTCGCATAAAAAACCGCTCAAAGCGTTTAAAAAATTTAACCATTCTCACCCGCCTTAGCGATTGCCTGGGCAACTTGTGAAGAAAGATAGTTAGGTTGAAAAATGGTGTCATTAGTCCCAAGGCTACAAGCTTGGGCTACTTGCACCATGATTTGTTCACATTGTTGAATATGGCCATTACCTTTAACAACCTGGTCCTTTAATGCCTTAATAGTATGAGTAGTCACTTCTATCGCATCAAAACCCGCTACTTTAGTGCGGTTAATCTCTCCCTCTAAAGCAGTGATTTTTTGCTGCATAGGTTGAGCTTGTTGTTGCAACTGTTGGTTTTTAGCCATTAGTTCAGTTATTTGTTTTTGAGCTTTTTCTAACTGTTTATTCACTAGTGTTAATTTTTCAATGGTTGCTTTTGACATTTTATTTCTCGCATAAAAAAACCGCTAAAAAGCGGCTTAGGGGTTAATTGATTAAAGGTTTTATTAAGGGGTATTAATTATGATGTCCGGTGACTAAATAAAGACCACCTCGACTAAATGCTTTTCGGCCATCTTCTCTGCAGTTAATGATAAGTAAGTGCTATCAAGACCACGAACTGAATGCCAAAGCTTTTCTTCAACGGTTCTATCGTCAGTAGGGTTATCACCCATAGCAGGGTCATGAGTAATAGATTCAGCCTTATCAAAAGCAGAATCGAGTACATAAGCGTTTAGCTTTGCATCAAAATCAACTTGTGACTTCCAGTAGAACACCCGATACTTTAAAAAATTGTCGCTATGTTCATCGGTAGTAGGAAGAAAGTCTTTTATTACATGGTTTTTATTTTGACTCATATTAAAGTGGGCATCACCAATCATAATCATACCATCGGTGATTTTTTCGCCCTGCAGGTTTGTAAAAGTTGCTGTAATCATATCTACCTCTTTTTTATATAAAAATTAACGTGGAATCCCGCCATTTCGTTCCCAACTAAAGCTAGCTCTACAGCTATCTGATGCAGTGCCATTACTTGCGGAAACCTCACAACTAAACGTTGCTGAGAGTCCACCTTGGAGAGTTACGGCTTCATACTCCACAACACAAACACTGGCACTAGTCGAACCTTGAAAGTTTACCCTTGAAGCCCCACCCGTTTTAGTCCATGTATAGCGTACTGACCCGTTAGCAACCCCCGTAACAACTGCCTTTAAAGCTACACTAATCATGCCTGAGCCTCTCCTACTACCAAACCGATTAGCGGTATAAACCGTAAATGGCGGTGGTGGTGGTACATAAGTTTTACCCCGTAAGTTTGCTAAATCTATAGGAGCTTTATCAGGGTAGAATCCAGATATACCCGATAATTTTCGTACCGCTTGGTCATTTAAAGATATTTGCCCAGACAAACCTAATTCACTGCGAACATCTGACATTGATATTTGCACTGTTGGTGTAGTCATGAGTGCATACCTCTTATTTCAGCGCGTAAACCATCAATAGCTGAATCATGTTCACGTTTTAATTGTTTGATTGCTCCTGCTAATTTTGCTGAAATTTCATACCCACCCGTTCTAATGCGCTTAGTTCGAAAAACATCATCAGCCTCTTGCACTAGATCAATAAAACTTTTTTCTATATCTTGGGCAATAAAACCATCTTCAAGCACCCATTTACTTTTATTCTGACCATCTTGTTTTTCATAAGTGCCGGTGCGCCACTGCATGACATCACCCAACGGGTCTTTATATTCTTCTAACCTACGTTTAACACGAAAATCTGAGGTTAAATAAGCAGTAAGATTACCCTTAGCTTGAATATTTCCTTTTGCCCATATATTACCGGCCATCCCTAAAGCGACACCAGTAACACCATTTTGACAAACAACAAGTTGATGGCCACCAGCCATAGTACCGCCACTTGTATTATTGGTATGTTTATAAGCCATACCGTATAAATTGCCAAAATTAGTACCTGCGGCATGAACCTTATAGGCTGTCCCCATAGACCACATATGGGAAATTTTAGCTGAATTATAAAGGCCATACATACCCGCATCACGCCTACCATTGTGTCGCGCAATCAAACGACCACTCGTATCGTGCTGCAGATAGCCACCCGCTAAGTAACCATGCTTGAATTGGGTAAAACCATCACTCGGTCGATAATAAGCTCCTGCACCACTAGAGCATGAAAACATGGTGTCGCCACTGTGCCAGTTCATATGGTAATGGCCTGTTGATGTACTCGTATTAACATCAACCGTATCAGCCCATGTTGAAGTCGTTGCATTACCTGTACAACTTGCGGCGGTTGTTGCTGTCCCTGCAGTACCACTCAATTCATTTAAGGTAGGTTTATTGCGAGTATTATAAATGCGTACCCATGCAGGAGAATACGCTGCACCGTGATTACGGTATTCCCATGTACTGTGCGCTATTGCACCTGATGTCCCTTGTGATGAAGCAGAAGTAATACGTATTAAATAATTAGACGTGCCGTGGGTAAACACTTCAACCGTTGCTCCGGCTAAGTCGATTACACCACACCCTGTATCATTGATTGAGCCATACCCTGCATAACTCCATGCATTTTTAGAAAATGTAGCTCCTGATGTAGTTATTCTACTCCCTAATGCGGCAAGGAACTGTGCAGTAGTAGTATTCGCTGATGATCCCATACTACTTGTCTTGGCAAACTTAGAAAAATTACTCGCGTGATAACCATCGAGGTAATCGGCATTAAGTTTAGCAACCATAACTGAACTATTGACGGTCATTGGTGGCTGTGAAGCATTGGTAATCAAATTAATAGCAGGAGCGAGTTGGTTTAATTGCTCTACTTTTAAGGGTGCTGCACTTGATAGACCTGAAATATACAACCCTGTTGCACTACCCCTACTATTTATTGTTACCGTAGGTGATGTTGCACTACTGTTAAGTGTTTCTACTACTAATGCTGTACCTGTTCCTGAGCCAGAAGATACATTTAGAGCGGTTCCTGAGCCGGTATTCAGTATGACATTTGCATGCATACCATTAACACCCGAATAAACATCAAGCCCCCTAACCGGATTAGACACGTTACCAATACGCATGATAGGTGTTGCAATATTCCCCTCTTGGCCAATAATAACAGCAGGAATAGTAGAACCTTTCGTGTAGTGAACAAAAGTATCATTATCCATGACCGTTCTATCAACACTGGTGTCATTCCAAGCGGCAGTTTCTAACCTGGCACCCGAAATGGTACCGTTAGCATCTAAATCACCAACGTTAATAGAACCCTTAACTAACAAAGAACCATCGAGCACTTGTGCAACAACAGACCATACTGAACCATCCCAATACTTGGTTTGACTAAAGCCAGTGGCAGTATAAGAAATCGTCACAACGTCCCATACAATTTTGCTACCACCTGACGCACTTGCAGTAAAATCAGCTAGTGCATCACTCCAACCGTTATTAATCGCATAAGTATGAGTTGTACCGCGAACACCTCTATTACCATCTAAAACATCTAAAATGGTAACTAAGCCTGAACCAAAACGAGCCATATCGCCCCCTTTATGCTACCGAAACGTCACAAGAGTATTGCTCTGAACCACCATCGGCAATATCAGAAGCAGTAACGACAAAAGTATTTATATTGGTACCCACATTGGTGCCATTCTTTTTCCACTGGTAAGTAATGCCTGCTGTAAGTTTTGAACCATCGGCCATATCATGAACCTCTGCAGTCAAGGTTTTAGCTGCGCCTGAGTTGTTTTTAAAGGCAAAGCCTGCATTACTTGATGTAATTGAAACCAATAATGCCGCAGCGCCCGTATCGCCTTTTTGAATTTTAACAATGCTAATCGTATCAACACCACCGGTAGCACCGGTTACTTTGACCGTGAATACATCAGCAGTGCCAAAGTTTTCTTTGGAGATAATGATTTGGTCGTTACCTCCTGCACCATCGACATCAAGCGCTTTAGCTTTGTTTGCTATGGTACCTTGAGTTAATGCGCTGTAAGAAGTCGAGCCGTTAAGGGCATACGTTGCTGATAGAGAGCCCACATTACCGAATGAACTAACCGGAATGGTAATATCACCATCTGTTGACGCACCCGCTTCATCGAATCTAAATGTTTGTCTACTTGGAACTAAACTAACGATAGCACCGCCAGTACCTTCAATAGCTTTAGCTAATGAAATAACAGTTTCAATAATCGTCGTGTTACCAATCGAATTTTTAACTGTAATAGATAATTCAAAGGTGCCTGTTTTGTTAATGACACCACCAGGTACTGTGGCGGCTGTAATTACTAATTGCCCTAAAGTTTCAGTTAACGTAGATACCCAACCTGCAGAATCAGTCACCGTGATTTTATAAGTGTTATTTACTGATAAGGTCGCGTCATATGTTGCGCGAGCATCACCAACGTAAACAAAAGGAACACAAGAAAACTTTGTCTTTTCCGCGCTTACTACTGTACCTAAATTATCTGCCGCAAAAGTATGCGATTGATTAGATAAGACTAACGATAACGGGTGAATACCGTCCCGAATATCTGAAATTGTGATTGCGCCTACACTAGTTCTCATAACTGTTCCTTTAAATATTGCTTACTTGGCAATTGATGTTTAATCCGCTGCCATTAGCAACATCGTTTGGATCAATAATTATTGATTGAAAATTTAAGCCTTGAGCATCTTCACCGTTAGCGGCATAAAGCCCTATTGATGGGGAAGTTTGCACAAAATCACCTGCAGGAGAGACATAAATTTGTTGGCCTTGAGAGGTCCATCTGTATTTATATTGCGAGATATCAGCAGGTACAAGGCCGTTAATGTAGGTATGAGCCGTTATTGTTTTAACTGCTCCGGTATTGTTGCGAAAAACATTACCATCACTGCTAAGTAATTGCGTCATAACAGCTGTAGCATCAATAGCACCAACAACAAGATCATCTACATCTGATATTCTTGCTGCGTGTTCCACTGCCATTTGTGCCGGTGTAATTAATTGAAAGGTTTGGCCGTGACTATCGGTTACACTTTCAGTTTCGTTTGAAGAGTTTAACCATATGCGTATTTCATCTAGTAGCAATTGTTTTTGATTGAACTGTAAAGCGATTTGCCCTGCAACGCCTGTTAATATCGTACCTGACGTACTTCTTCTAATTGCGTACTTAGTATCAAGGCTTGTTACTTCTTCAAAGTTACCGTTTAGGTATAAAGCATTATCATCGTCAACGGCTAGAACTTCATACCACTTACTGCCATCGAGAGTAAAGTCATCACCCGCAACCACGGCTAATAAAGCAGATTTCCAGTAAGTGCCAGATCCAACAACCGCATTACTGTTTTTAGTAACGCTTACTTTTCCTGCACGATACCATGCACCTAAGAGAGAGCTCATTTGTTACTCTTTAATTGTTTCGCTGGCCATTGCACTATCAGCTTGTGATTTTTCGCCAAGCTGCGCTTTAAATGAATTCAAATGTAGCAATGCTTTACTAGGGTTCGCTGCATATTCAGCGTCTTTTGAATAACAGCGATACAAGATCCATTCGGTGATAGCATTTTCATAAATATCATCAAGTGCAATGACTTGACCTTCATCGTTTTGCGATAGTGTTGTTATGGGTGGAACCTTTGAGATAACAACAGTAATTTTAGTGCCGGCAACAACACCAGGATAAACGTAAAAAGTTTTAGGGTTTCTTTCGTCATAAATAAATATCTCAGCGCTTGCGGCATCATTACCAGCAAACCAACTCGGATAATTATCATCTACAATTTTTCTGTCGTATGGACCTGTAATAGCTACGCCAGACATTAAATTTCGTGGTATATCGATTAATCGATGTGAATCATCAGGTAACTTTTGTTTAGTGCCGACAGCACACGTAAAATCGTCAATATCAACGGTATAAGCATCGGGCCTGCGTAACACGACTGCTTTTTGTGCTTTATTAAAATAACCAAGCAATTCAGGTTTAGGCCAGCGACTAAACCCCTCATCGTTTAACAAGCTATTTACTTGCATAAGTATTTCGTTTGAAGTAACTAAAGACATTAGAAAAAATCTCGCTTAGATTGTGGTTGAAATTGACGTTCATCATTCGCAGCTACGCGAATACGAAACGCTTCACGATGCCCTTTGATGAAATCTTGCTGGTAAAACTCACTTAAACCGAAGTCGGTCCATGTCTGTTTAGGCATGATGCGTAACAAAGATGCAGCACCGGCTGCAATTTCGTCAGACCATCGACGCAAAATATCATCATCGACTTCCATACCGTCTGCGATGGGTAAATTTGGCACAATTGAGTAAGTCACTTCAACGCTATTAAAGCCATCAACTAACGTGACTTCGTTGCGAGTATTAACTTTGTAATCAACGCCTTTAGTTAGCTCTTTGCCGTTTAAACCATCAACTCCATGAATTTCATGGATGAAATGACTAGCGGTAGGCGTTAACGTTACACTGCCATCTGTAGCTCTATTCACTGTTTCGGTTTTTTGAACATAACCCGACTCAAGGCAAAAATTGCGATACGCTTTTTTTAGTTGATCAATGGCTTGTTGCTCGAGCATGCCTGAGCACTTTTCTCGCAGTAAAGGTAATAACTGACTTAATTGTGCCATCTAACTTACTCCTGTTCTTCTGGCTCAGGTTCTTCAGGCTTAGGCTCGCCATTTTTTTCACGTAACGCATCACGAATAGCAGTGCGGTATGCTGGGACAGGATTTTTCTTTTCTGTAATAGTTAAATCTTCAGCTTCAACCAAAGTATCTAGCTGCTTAGAACTGTACTTACCAATATCAAGCTGATCATCATTAACAATAACAATCATGCTTCGTTCAAGATTTGCTGACGCTTGTGCATTTTTTTGCTTTTCAAGCTCTTTAGCCATCGCTTCAGCTTTAGCTTTCTGCTTGGCAATAACTTCTTTCGCATCTTCTTCAAGTACCCAAACTTTAGGGTAATCTAATAATCGCTCGGCAATGTCACTATCAACATCAACAGGCTTATTGCGAGTGAATACAAGGCGTGAACCGGTAACGGTATCTTTCTTTTTAGGCTTTGAGCCAATATAAACAATGCTAGTTTTGGACATTTGCTGTCTCCAATAAAAAAAGCCCGAACACTGTCGGGCTTATAACTTAACTAATGAACGATTTACCAGGTATTAATAACCTTTAAAACGATACTCAAGCTGAATGGTTACTTCACCCGTTGCAGGGTTAGTACCAGTATTCGTTAACACTAAATCACTCGCACCTTGATCACCGATATAAAACGGCTTGATTGGTATAGCGCCAATCTTTACCGAAGTAGTGGTGACGGTTAATAATTCAGTTTTAGTATCAGCAGGATCAACTAGCTCAACTTTGATAGCCGTTGATGTGCCTAAGTTAGCCGTGATATGACGAATACCAACGATTTGAGTACCAATAGGTAACTTGTCAGCTAAAACTTTGGTACCACTAGCCGCTAAAGCAGCAAGTGAGACGGAAATGCTCAACAATGACAAATTGCCCATTGCGCCTTTGTAAAATGTTTCTCTCATGGGGTTTTCTCCAAATAAGGCATAAAAAAAGACTATCCGGAGATAGCCTTAATTTGAATGCTTGTATTAAATTAAAGGATTAAAGTGTTACTGCGGTATCAAGTACCATAGTGCCGTAATCATTCATGCGACCAGACTTAGAAGCAAAGCGAACTTTCTTACCGCCCTTCATCCAAATGATTGCAGTTTCACGGCCATTACCTAAATCTGTTTTCTCAGTAACCATTGAGAAATGCGCACCGGAGCTTGAACCACCGTATGCGTTAGCCAATGCTTGACCACCAAGTAAAATAGCGCGATCAATATTAACAGCTGCAGTTACTTGCTTAGTGGTAGCTTGATTGTCGTTGTTCGATACCGTTACCGTATCACCCGCATAGAAACGTACAGGCTTGCGATATTGACGAACTAAGATGTTACGCCACATAATCACATCACCTTTAAATACAGGGTGATTAAAACCATTGCCACGCTTCATTGCTCGCGCTTGTAACTCTTGTAACTTCTTATCTGTAGCAGAAGCCCATAAGTCACGCCATTGACGCGGAGTAACAAACAATAGATAAAATGGTGATTCATTCGCCATTTGATCCGCTTCAAACGAAATATGCTTAATCGGGTTTGCTTGCTCTTCCAAAATAAGTGCTAAATCATCGAGCTTATCGACTGTCATGATGTCGGCTGCATCAATCGATTCTAGGCTAGTGGCATCACCACCAAAAATATGACGATCATACGTTGGCGCCATGATTGGGTTTACTAAAATTTCAGCAAATTCTTCATCATCGTCTAATGGCACGATAATATCATCACCAGTGAAAGAACCACGCGCACCAGCTAATTGGTACATAGCCAATTCATCGTCCAAGTCATTAAAGTAATTACCAAGTAAAACTTTAGCTGTGCTTAATAAGTTATGCTTAGTTCGTTTCTGTGACATTTTGCCACCAGAATCAACACTTTTACGACCTTGATCAATACTTAGTTCAAAAGTAACTTTGGATAAATCTTCACCGCGACCTGCAAGTTTTTTATCGCCCATTGTCGGCTTGCCGTTTAGATTATGAAATAAATCCATTTCAACGGTATCACCGGCAACCGAGGCTAAATCGTTAATCATAACGATTGGTGCGCCTTTTTCGGTTTGGTTTTTACCTCTGTTTTTATCTTTCGATGCTGACTTAGGTGCGCTACCTGTCATCATGTTTACAAACGAGTTTTGACGACGAGTATGTAAAAACAGACCAACGCCAAACGCTTTGGCAGCTTGTGCTTTAGTAATTGTGCTCATTATATATTCCTAGAGAAAATTCGACGCACCCTCTAACAAGTCTTCGATATCCGCCTCTGACATACTCTCCATTGATACGGCCATTTGGCCTGCATCCTGTTCGAGTAAGTTAGCGTTAGGGCTTAAATCGTTGCCTTGATGTCCGATGTCGGTCGGGGTATTTGGGATTAGAGCTTTTTGTTGTTGAGCTGGTGTAGCCGGTGCTGCTGATTGTTGTTGTGCAACAGTCGGAATTTCATCACCAAACGCATTCATCACGCGCTTTTCAACTTCTAAAAATCGCTCTGAAGGAGTTTTGTTATCAAACGATGGGTCTTTTGCGAGTGTGCTATCAATGAGTTTTGCCATTTCCCAACGCTCTGCATCGCTCGCCTGCCAACCTTTAAGATGGACTGAGTCGTTAAATGCTTGTTCTGCGGGGTCCTGACTAACTACGGCCGGTGTTTCCACTACCGCTTGCTGTACTGGTGTTTGTTGCAATTGACTTGCTAATGCACTAACCAGCTCACCGATTTGCGGATAATCTTCTTTGATTTGAGCCATTAGCTTAGGATCTTTTAACATTTGCTCAGGAAGTAGTTTCGGATCTAATCCCGCTTCACCTAATTGCTTAGAGTAAAGTTCGCTCACACGTTTGCTTTCATCAAAGCCTGATTGCAGTTCAACATTTAACTTTTGCTGCTCTTCAAGTTGCGCTTTAACCGTTGCAGTTTCACCTCTTGCACCTTCTAACAAGGCATAAGGTAATTGGTGCTTGCCGTTTTTAGATTCTAATCCTGCGTTATCTTTAGAGACTTCAACAAAATACTTGCCGTCCTGTTCAATAACGTTTGATGGGTTTGCATCTTCAGCCGGTAACGATTCCGGTGCTGCTTCAACTGTTTTATCAGCGTCAACAACTACGTTATTTTCAGTAGAGGCTTTATCATCAATTACTTCTTGTTCAACTGCTTTTTCCTGTGCTGGTACTTCAACTTCATCTGCTGGTAATGCTTCGTCGGCTTCTTCACCAAAGAGAACATCACTAGTAATATTCATTTCAGCGATTGCCGCTTCAATTTCATCATCGGTACCAGTTGCCATTACTTCATCAAAATTAACACTCACGTTCTTTCCTCATCGACCATTTATCGTATGGTTACGAAATATTCAGTTAAATTCAGGCGTATCGCTGCCAGTGCGAATAGTGCTTATTGCTAGGCACAAAAAAGCCCCATCGAGTGACCAATGAGGCTTTGTTTTAACTAGCAAGGGGATTGCTCCCCTTTAGTTATTTACTTAATTAGTTGTGAAAGGTTTCGTGCACCAAGCCTTTGATAATAAAATCACACGCTTGTTGTTCAGGAGGTAATTGACTGAAGTAACATAAATCAGGTCGCGTTTTACGTTCTGCACTGAGCTTAGGTCCAAGACTCCAACCACTGAGCAATATACGCATACGCCATGCTTCATGTGGTGCTGAAGCTTCTGCTTCGGGATATGTCATAAAGTGGGCAATGCGACCAATGATGTGTTTTTGCTCTTTTTCGCAAATTTCATCCCATGGTTTAAGTTGCTGTCCATAAGCGAGAGAATATTGCATCAATACGCCATGAGCACAGCGAGCCAATGCCGTAATTTGATCAACTGCACTTTCTGGTACAAATGTTTCTTCATCATCACCAATATCAACAAAGTTCAGTTCAGAGTAACCGGCGTTAAAAACTTTAGCGTTACAGTGGTAAATATCATCATCACTTAGCTTAATGATGTAATCACCTATATTTACTGGCTCACTAGCGTTAAAGCTAACAAGTCCCCCATCAATTTCAACATCGTGCTGGCATGGATAATCATCACCAACCATTGTCATATTTTTTTCTTCACCAGTGATTAAGTGGGCTTTTCGTGTGGTAGGTTTGTTTTGATAGGTTTTAAACATTTTTATACCTGTATTTCGTCTAGTTGCGATTGAATATTGTTAGTTAAGGTAGAGCGCATTGCTGCTATCTCAGTACGATTACGCTCGATATCAGTAAGTATCTGCTCAGTTTCAGCAACGACTTTATCGTCCTTCACTTGCTCAGTTTCCGCTTTGCTTTGAATTTCTATGATTTGAGCACCAAGTTTTTCATTTTCTAAAACGATTCTATTTAACTTGGTTTCCATTTCTTTCATTTGCATTTGCTCGAGCATTGTCGCTTTTTCTTGCTGCTGCTGGTGAGCGTCTAATTCTTCTGGACTCATATCTTCAGGCGCTTTAGGGATATTCATTGCCTGGCGAATAGTAGATAAGAATTCTTCTTTGTTCGGTAGGTCCATCAATTCAACGAGCATAGGAACAACAGCGGCCTGTGCTGCTTCTGGCAATTTAGCCATTGCTTGAGTAAGTAATGTTGCTTGTTGTTGGCGATATGTTGGTGTTGCTTGAATCGGCATTAAGGCAATGTGACCACGCCAGCGCGCGACATCGTTATTACGCTTGCCGCTACCTTCTTCAGTGCCATTGATACGAATAACTTTTTTCTTGGCTTTATCTTTGCGATTAACCGTTACATCAACGTTGTCACGCTTCACCATATCTTCAATGATGAATGCCAATAGTAAATCAGCGACTTTGTTACGTGAAAAATGAAAGTTATCATTTAATTCAGCTAGTGTTGTTGTGCCTTGCTCGACTAAGTTAGCAATAGCAACACCTGAAGTGGCGTTACTGTCTTGACCAAGCATCGAGTTATAAACACCTGCAGTATCTTGAATTAACTTAATGTCGTTTTGCATTAAGCTAAATTGCTGTGCTGCAATGCCTACATCATTTTGTACTGTGAATGAATCAGCAATAGACTTTTTGTTTTTACGGTCAGGGTTTAGCGGGATATAACCATCCGGCTTTTCAACTTCTTCTTTAAGCTTTCTTGGGCTTAAATTGGTTGCATCATCATCGGCAATAATACGACGAGCTTGTAATAAATAGTTAAGGCGAATAACGCGAGAGTTAATACCATCTTGTGCCGGTATCATTCGAGAGATCAAACCATAAGGCTCGCCTGATTTATCTTTCTTGTAACCAATAAAGGCAGTAAGCGGATCTTTAGCATCCGGTGTTGGGCTAAATCTATCGACAATACGATGAGGACCAACAAACCATGCCTCACGCGTTTTAGGGAAAGCTGCATATTCAAGCTGAACTTTGCCTGACTGCACTGCTGCTACGTGAATATTATTGTTTTCATCATATTCAAGTACCCTTCCATCCGATAATTTAATCACATGAGCACGTTTCCAAATGGTGTACATCACCACTTGCAGTAATACACGTTCACGATCTGAGTCCATCCACTCTGAAGTTTTTCTATCCCAACTATCATAAGCATGCCATGCGGCATGTAATGCGGGCTCATCTGCTTCAAAGTCTTCAGTGTTAGCAAAATCTTGCCATTCATTGACTGAGTTCTTTAAAATTTCTTTATGATCAGGGAATGTTGAATAAGCTTCATCGAGGTCCATCCATTTTTTATGTATTTTCCAACGAGTATCGCTTAAATCAATTTCATCTGAATGCCAATCCCACCAGATATTACGACGATGAACAAATTTAACGCGGTATTTAGCGCCAAATGGGTTTGGATTACGTGATACTTCCACCCAACCAAGACCGGCTTTAATTTGTGCTGCATACGCATCAGAACATGCTCTATCTGCATTAGCTAAACGCCAAGCATCTTTAAACTCTTCATTTAATGCCTGGGAAAGTTCTTCACCTTCATCATCATCAGCACTGACCATCAAGTCTGCTCGAGTACGAGCTTCCATACCTAAAACGCCATCGATAGTTGGACCTATCATATTATGAACAATTTCAGGCTGGCCACGTTCTTGTAAAACTTCACGAACACGATCGCTTAGTTGATCACCGTCATAATAAGCACAGGCAATTGAAGCAGGAGAACGCCAATCAGGTTGCGCATCTATCGCGCCCATCAACTTTAACAGCTGCTCTAGCGTTAAGCCTTCTTCTAGTTTTTTAACGTGATCAACCATTAACGGGCCATCCAGTGATTAGGGTTATGTGGAGCTTTCGAATCATCTTTAATATGACGTTTCGGCATTCTTGCTCTTATTTCTTGTGCAATCATGTAGCTCATAACTTGATCGTCATAACCACCCGCTTGAGCGCCCATACGACCTTTTTTGTCATAAACAAATATATTTAATTCAGCAACAGTGCCACGCCATCGAACGCCATCAGCATCATTAGCTAATAGATCCTCAAAGGTACCGGTCAATAGTGCTTTCGATTGTGCTGACGTATGCCAACCAACTTTTTGTGTTTCTTCATCGGTATCTTCACGATCAATGTGTTCTTCGTGATAAATGCGAGCAGTAGGGTAAATATCAACAAGCTCTTGCAATACTGCATGGCCGTGATTGTTTCGCTCGGGACCAATGTAAGCCATCGAGTACCAAGTGCCGATATGTGCAAGTAACCTGGCAAAGCGTTTAGTATCTAAATAACCAAACCAATGAGCGACTTGTCTACCATCTGACTTAGCAACAACATCAAATGAACTTCTATCGCCATGTTCTAGCCCTTCGGCAACATCAGCACCTATGGCATAGTCTTCATCTTCGTCGGGTAATTCCCACACAAGAAGGTAACCTAACGTTGATTGCGCTAACTTATCTGCTGCTTTAGATTTTAAATCGACTTTACTGGTGACCTTTTTACGCTTGCCTGTGTTGGGTTCAACATCATAAACAATCAAAGGCTTAGTACATCGACCTTCAGCGCGCATTAAATCATCAGTATCAAATACTTTTCGGCCTGAAGTTAAGAATGCTTCCATCGGGGTTGATGGGAATTCCTGCTTCATCTTGCCTTTTTGGGTACGTTCTTTTGTTATGTACCAATTCTTTTGGTCTTCACTGAGTATTACCTTCATTGCTAATTGAACTGCAGTGAAGTACTTAATTTGTGCTTTAGAGAGTTTTAAGCCGCTAGCCGGTACCGGTAAAACATACTTAGGATCATCGAACCACGGATAAAAGTGGAACTTGAAGTCTTGTTGCGTTAATGGAAGGTTTGCTTCCAGGAGCTCCATGGCTTCAACGGACATTTCAAAAAAATTACCGGTTGCTCCTTCTGCTGTGCTTTCAACGAATAACAATGAACCAGCATGAATGGCATTAAGTGAACCGGATTGAACTTCATCTGCTCTTAATGGGAACTGAGCACAAATTTTACCGTACTCTGAGATATGGAGTACTTGCAACGTGCCTGAGCGAAAACTAACAGCAATACGCACATAACTATCATTACAAAAATAAATAGCAGTACTAGTCTTGCTCCTAATCGCACGTTTACCGCTTTTAAGCCATGACGGTAACCTTTCATAAGGATATAAAATTTTACTTGAGAATATGGCTGTAGCTTCAGTCAAACCTTGAGCAATAACCCCGCATTGGCGGTTATCATTAAACATTGCATGATCAAGGATAAATATCTGAATAGCAGTGCTAAAGCCTAATTGCCTCGCTTTTAATATGATATTGAGGTACCACATTACACAAAACAAAACAGTTTGAGCGCTACGACACCTAAACAACACCTCGTTACCGTATTCGTCGGCAATGATGTACAAATTGTTTATTCGCCACCACCAACAATCTAGGTAAGGAGCGCAGCGTTTTAATAGCTCTGCTTCATCTGTTCGCAAATCCAAACGTTCATCTGGTGTTAACCAAGTGCTTTTTGAATATTTCGCGGTACCTGGTTGCATTAACCAATCACCGAATCAAGCTTAGGATTAGTAACGCTATCGATGTAATCATCAATTTTACTACTGCCACCGGCTTCTTTTTGCGCCTGCTTAACTTGTAACTCAATCAGCTCAGTTTGTTTGATAGACTTCTTGGCATTGATAACCGTTGCCTTAGTTATCTCGACACTTTTAATCGTATCAGCTCTTATTTTTCGCTCGTTAAGCTCATCAATACGAATAGACGATAACGTCTTGGTAATTGATTCAATGCGCTTTACGTTATTATCTAGTGCTATATCCGCTTTGAACAACGATTCAAACAAGCTCGCGGCTACTTCAGCGTTTGGTCTGTCTTCTTTACACGCTAATCTGCGTTGAATTTCTTCTATTGTGCAAATGACTAAATGAACACGCGACCTACAAAGCTCGAGCTCGTCGTTTAAATCGGTACCGATAACTAGCTTTTTTATGTCTTTATCAAAATACTTTGAATAACCACCATGCTTTAACGCACCGGTATTCTTATTAACAGACATTGCTTTAGCTTGGGTTTTGGTCCCTAACTTGGCTTTGGTCCTTGATATTTTGATGTAGCGTCGAGCGCTGGAATAATTAAGGTCATTTTGAGTGCAAAACTCTTGTACTGTTACGCCTGTTTTCTTATGAGCTGCTAGAAAGTCAGCCTGTAATTGAATCCAATAATGTTTAGCCATTTAATGCGGTAGTATTCATTAGTGCTTATCTTCTAGCGCATCAACCTCAGCCTCTAAAGCTTCCACAGCTCTATCCAATGAATCGACGCGTTGAGTTAATAAGGCATTAGATGTAATTAAAGCGTTTCTTGCTGGTACCGCTTTATCAATAGATGATTGAATTTTGGTAAGCGTTACTGATTGTGCTGTTTGGGTAGTGATTATTGTTGCTTGCGCTACTTGCTGACCATTTACGCTTACACCAACCCATAGAAGAAGTGTTGTAATGATTGTGGCAACAGCACCAGTAGTAGCCTTTTCAAACTGACTCAATCGATGAGGAATGTATTGCTCTTGGTTGGTATTCATTATTTGTTTGTACCTTTTGCTATGGCAATAACTAACTTTGAAAATGGCTTAAGGTTTCGTATATTAAATACAGCTGAATGCCCTTTCGCTAAAACATGGTTTGTTACGCGAGTATCATTACCTTGATAACCTTTATTGCCCATTTCGCCCCATATAAAACTATTACGCCAAAAGACTAACTTACGCAGCCACTTAGCCATAACGACAGCTTTGTCATGTTTATTGTGGAATACATGAATTTCGTTTACGCCAGCAGGGAATTGGAAGTTTTTATCTAAAGCAGGGTTTATTAGAATGAGCTTATCTAGCTTAGCGCCTTGTTGCAGACTCTTAACTAAGATTGCACAACCATTAGAATGGCCAATAGCAACATCACCTGGTGAAAGCTCAGGTTTAATCTTTGCTGCAATAGCTTTATTTCGACGTAATACGCCAACAATATCTAAATGGCCATAATCATGCTGAAAAACGGTTATCTTTTTTCGTTCTAGGAACGGTATTAATTTATCGATAGTAGCTTTACCACCATCTTTAACATTAAAACCATGTACTAAGTGACAGACAGTCATTATATTTTCACCAATTCAAAGTGCGGTAGATCAACAAACGTTTCATCTAACGTTCTGCCATCACCATCCCAATCACCGCCCCAACGAAGACGATGTGTAATTAATTTCTGCTCTAAAAGTTCATCGGCAATGCGTATGCAATAACCGGCAAATACTGCAAAGGCTTTTTTATCTTCCCAATCAGTATTTTTGAGCTCTATAAAATATGGTCCTGCATCAGTGGCCATACTAGGAAATAGATTGTGCTTTGAATCTGGCCATTTAACTTGCGACAAGCCATTATCAAACGCTTTGTTCTGGTTTACTTTATTTCTGTGACCGCAAAGTATGCTGCAATCAACGGTTTTAATTGCTGTATTGAAAATCAACTGCAAGTCTGGATGGCAAGTAGCCAACCTTCCGTTAGATGTTTTACTGAACGCAGGCATAATTAAACCTCAGAAATAAAAAAGCCCCACCGAAAAGGTGAGGCAAACAAGGGAATAGTAGCTATAAGCAATTGTTAAAGAGTCGCTAGCTCTATACTGTGTTATTTATCGTGAAATAACGTTAGCCAAATTTCAAGCAAAAAAAATCCGCTTAGTGTGAACTAGGCGGATTTCTTCAATATGGGAAATATAGCACTATTTTTGGGGTGCTTGCAAGAAGCTTGGTGTATTTACTTAAACTTACCGCTATTGGTTGTGGTTAGTTTTATGCCTTTATACTAATTGCTTTTAGTTCTGGCATAGAAGGTATGTCACTACCATCTTTACTATACGTCAATTGTTTATATTCTTTCGCATAGTCTAACGCATTTATCTCAGATGCAACTTCTCTATCTGTCTCGTTCTTTACCGCAAGGTTAACCTGAAAAAGCCCTTTATCAGCTGCATTAATTGCCTTTTCTAACGCTTCAAACGCTTGCCCAACAACGGGGAGCCTTGAAAGCTCTGCCCATAAGTAACCTTCAAAACAATCAAGAAGGAACTGCCAGCATTGATTAATTGATGAATGCGAGCCATCTTTACTTATTTTAATGGTAGCGGTCACTTTTTTAAGTGCATCACTCATAGCTCTACCATCAATAGCATTGCTAGCAGAAATCTCCTCAAGGATCTTGATGATATCATCAAACAATTCAGGCAGTTTATTTTCTGCTTTGTGCTTTTCAAATATCCCATCAAAGTCTAATGCTGCTTCAATACCTTTCTCTAGGTCCCACTGATAGCCTTTAATTTCCATAAAATGAATAAATAAATATTTATTTATTTTTTCAGAGTTAACTTGAGTTACTGATTGAGAAAAGCTGGTCAATTCACCTCGTAATAACTCTAACCATCTAGGTACTTCGGTCTTAGGTACGATGGATGAAATAACATTCACTGTATCTAGCGAGACTTTAATCGCTGCGACTCTCTTTTTAACATCCCCTGAAACCAATGCATTTGATAGACTAGTAAGAGACACCACCAGTTGAGTCTGCTTTTCCTTGAGTACACCCATAAAAAAGTCAGTGTTGTTATTGTAGGCCAATTATAAATTCCTATTTATTAACACTATAAGTTATTAAAAATTAAACTATATGATGTTGTGCTCACAAATTACCACACTCTACATCATTCAATTGCAGCTCTAGCGGCTGAATACTTAATTTAACTTCCTGTATGCGCAACAAGGTTAATTCATTACTGTTTTGTTGCTTTTCTATTATGCTCATTACGATAAATATCGAGATTGCTACTGTAATAGTAATGGCTACGGCTAGCAAGAACCTATTTCTCTTTTGTTGATTCATAAATCACCTTTTGCGCACTGTTATTTGCGCAGTTGCGCATTAATGTTGTGCGCTAGTTTTGCGCAGGAGTTGTTGACTCAGCTGTGACCAGACGAAATTTTTTATAATTTTTCAGGGAATTCTTTTCTACAAAATTTAATTGCTATTGGTAATAGTTTGTCGCTTTGCCCTTTCATTGTATTTAATACGCACTCTTCAATACTTTTTGGTTGAATCATTTCAATATACTTATACGTTGAAAAGCCTAACAACGTAAAGCCAAGTAACAGTGTGGAAATAGTCTTCATATTCATATTTATTAACCTTGTTTCTTTAGTAACTCATCAGGAAATTCAGTTTTAAATTCTATAACACTTACATGATTAACTGCTACTAATGATGATATTTTTTCCATTACAAATGCTATTGCAAGATTACCATTAGGAGCTTCATATTCATTTACCAAATATTCCCCACTAGCTTTAGAATTATCCTTTATTGATGTAACTATCACTTTATAGAAAGATAATTCAGGGCCGTTCTTTAATTCAATCATGCTACATCTTCCATTTTATCGTTAACATTCTTAATGATTTGCTGTTCCCACGTTGAGATAATGCGCATTATTTCTTTTGTTACTTCATCATGGCTGTTTGTATAACCCTTATGGTTAATTCCGATAACTCTACAGCGTTCACGATTAGAGATAGATTTCCTGCCCTTACCCTTGCAGCTTTCACATTCCTTTGGCTCTACGTTGTCAGTTTTCCAACCTGTGCCGCCACATACACCACAAACCGGCTGAGTAAACTCAAGTATTGCCGCCCTGACTAATCCATCTAACGTATCAGGCTTAATTTTAAATCGACGAATTTTAATTAGCATGGTAACTGTCATTGTTAAGGTACGGATAATATTGCGCTCTTGCTCATCATGCCCCGCGAATCTAAATAGCGCCCATCTATAAGGGTCCTGCTTTAATCCAACTAAAGCATGTGAAGCTGTTCGCCAATCGATTACATCAACTGAACTTCCACCACCAACATTGCCAAGGTTTAATGTCTTAGGTGTCATTTTTGCTAGTAGCTTAATTGGGTGCATTGTTATTCCTGTTTGCTATTGCTTGTTTTATCCAGTTGAGCATTTGCCCGTCTTTTACTTGTGCAGTTGTTGCTTCAATAACTATCCATCCAAGCAATTGAGCAGAATTCATTTTTACTTTATCTTCACTGAAGCCTTTTCCCCTGGTGTGGCGTCCGTTGGTAAATACCCCACCGTGAATTTCTAATGCTACTTTCAGCGCTGGCCATACATAATCGAAACGCCACTTTCTTGTTGGGTGAAAAATAAATTCTTGCTGGTACTCAGGTAATTCGGTTAAACATAACTCTACCAATGCAGCCAGTTTACGAGCTTGCTCTTTTGCCTTAGCTTTCTTTTGCGCTTTGGGTGATATTATGGCCCTGTAATCTTCTATGCTTATTGACTTCATACGTACATACCGAATCGACTACCTACCCTTGAGTTAAAACGGTCTTTACGAGCTACTTGCCATTCTTTGTCCTGAGTCGAAAACCATTTTTTAAGCTTTAATGGGTCCCGTTCTATTTTTAATTGATTGGCCGCTAAGCAATCCATACGATGCCAGTTATGATTTTTGGCTTCCTCTTCTGATTGCGAGCCCAAGCTATTGGCATTGTGGAATGTCATGCGACTTTTATTAATTCTTTAATAACTAATATGGTTTGCGTTCTCTGCACTCCATGCCATGAATAAAGCTCAACTAGATTACGGTTTTCCATTCCCATTGTTTGACCGTCAATTTCTTTATGACAATCACTGCAGCAATACGCACCATGGATATCCGTAACTTTTGAGCCCATACCGCCACCTTCACCAACATGCGCAAAAATAGTTGTTTCATTATTAAAATTACAGATACCAGGTAAACGAACTTGGCATTCTTCACCTTCGGCTGATTTAGTTATTTTTGTTTGCTTTGCCATCAGAAAAAACTCACTAATTTATTGTAAATACGACTATCGGAACCACTGAAAATATTCACCATTGCTGCTTGGGTAAGCGCTACATAACAAAGTCTGAATTCATCTTCACCCATATTTTCATAACTCAGGCTTTTTGCTTCATAGCCAATAGTCTTGGTGCGCAAGTTATAAAACTCGTCACGGTAACCCGATAATATGGTGAGCTGCTTGCGAAACGCTTTCTTTTGCGCCCGTTCATCCATGTAAGGGAATTGCAGTTCAGCTGCCCAGTGATCAAAACAAAAATTAAAGAAGCCAAAAACTTTTTTGTGAAATTCATAATTTCTCATTTTTGTTATTTTTGCTTTTAAAAACGTATCGGTTTTAATCGATGTCATATAATCGGCAGTATCATCATCAGCAGGGATTAAAATTCCCCCCGCAGTTTTCTGAAAATAACAATCAGCCATTAAACTTCTCTAAAAAGACCAGCGCCAACAACAAAGCAATAAGAAATTTTGCTACATACAGTTTTATCTCAGTAAAATTACGGTATTGCTTAGGAGTCATTAGGCTAATCAGTTCAAATTTAATCTTTGTTCGCTTGCAGCCTAGCCAATAAATAAAAACAACGGCAAAAATTATCAGTGAGGTTTCAATTAGCATTAGGCAACTTCCTTATCTGTTGAGTTATTAGGTAGTGATGGTGCTTTAGGGTGGTGAGATATCACCAAAGGTTCACGGTTAATCAGTTTGATATTATCTGAACCATGTTTATAAACTTTTCGGCATTCAGTTATGTCACCAATGGTTGCGGGAGCACTAATAAATTCAATAAAGCCACCGGCTAAATTTTGCGCTTCATGATGGCCAATTAACTTACGAGGAAACTCAGTAACGCCATGTTTGGTATGGCTGTTGTAGCGCTTTTCAAACTCACGCGCCTTGAAGGGTAATTCATCCTCTTCAACAGTACATAACTTTGACCAGCCCCCCATATCAGCAATGGTTGCGTGAATAAAATGATCATCAAAGCAAACGGTTGAACCTCCACCAACGGAGCCAATGGTTTTTTGTACTTTAGCCCAGGCAAGCATTGCTCTGGTTTCTCTACTGCCATCAATGTTACGAATGATATTTGCAGGTTTTGGGGCGAACTGGCCAACATCAGGGTCAACAATGTGAGCACCAAACGCTTGCTCTACCACGTTAAAATCATACTTTTCTAAGGCATTCCACCAAACGTTGATTACACCAGGTGTTGTTTTTTGATTGAATACTTCAAGTGCACTTGTAAGCAATATCGAGAATTGAGCTCGTTGATTATTGTTCATTAGGGTACACCTCGATTTCAGGCTGTTGGCTTGCGAGCCATTCATCAGCTGCTTGAGCATTATGATCACTAACACTTTGACGGCTATTATTTTGAATCATTGGTTGCGGTACCGGTGTTAACCATTTTTTATCGCGAAGAAAGTTTGTAATGCCAAAAACATACTGTCCGTTAGCAAGGGTTCCCCAATCAGAATTATTTTTTGCAGCGAGGGTTATCCAATCGAGTGCTGCTTGTGCATCTTCATCAGTGAACTTTTCAGATTTCCACACTTTCCATGCTTGTGCATCAGTTCCACCTTTTCGGTGAGCGGGATATGCTTTAAAGAATTTTTTGAACTGTTCAGGTTTTTTAATGCGAGAAGATACCGGAGTTTTATCGATGTCTATTGTAATAGTGTCTCTTGTAATAGTGTCTTTCTTTTGTATGAGTTGATTCTGACTTAACACCGAGTCGGTTTCGACTTCTTCAAGAGTCGGTTTCGACTTATTAGTAAGTCGGTTTAGACTTATTTCACCCTTAGATTTTTGAGTCGGTTTCGACTTATTTCCCCACTGGGATACGACAGGGTTAATGCCAATTTTTTTACCATCTACGAGGAATATATTTCTTTTGACTAACGCTGTTTTTGTTTTACCAATGTTTGTTACGTCAATACCTGTTAACTCAGAAAGTTGATCGTAACAAATCCAATCCATCCCTTTTTGCCAACCAAAGGTTTTTATCATTACTGCATGAACTAAACGACTTTCTCTATCGCTTAAACGAACCTTACAAAGTGCTAGTCCAAGTTCGTTTGCAACGCGATAATAACCGTTGTCTGTATCTGCTTTCACGTACTCGCGCCCTTGGGTTATTTGTTTGTCTGGAAATTTGATTATTTGTGCTGTATTTGTCATACTGACCTCGTTGTAATTAAACCGCTTTTCAAATCTTTGCCGGATTGAAGCGGTTTTTTTATGCCTGTAGGGTTTAGGGGATAACTCCCTTATTCCTTATACCTTGATTGATACTGCGTTTACGTTCGTTCAATCATCAAACGTCATGAACTTGCAGCAAAGCTACGCATCATCCTTAACGCGATTTTATATTCAAAGAAAATTTAAAAGTGCAACTTATCCATACTTGGCCTAAAACCTAGCGGTGAAAGCTTGCTAACATACTGAGCTTCACTTGGTGGGCTGTTACACTTGATTGCTCTTTCATTGGTGTTGCATGTACCAATATGGAATACAGGCGGCATGATGATTGAGTAAACAAACCCAAACAGCCCGTATATAAACAAAATCACGCAGCAGCTCGCTCTAAGTCGGCTTTAATATCAAGTAAGAGCTCTGCAATATCATCAGACATAAGATCAGCTAATCTCGTTAAGGCTTGGCCTTTCAAATCACAATCAGTAATTTCGATAACCGGTTTATTTAACTTCATAGCCAGTTCGTCGATAGAAGTTAATACGCCATGTTCTTCTGTAGGCTGTTCAGAATTAACCTTGCCTTTCTCAATAAGCGATACTGGCTCTTTTATACTTGAGTTGATATTTGGTAATTTACTACTTGATGCAGTGGGTTTGGCATCACTATTGTCATTATCAAGACCTAAAAACTTACGGCCATCTGCAACCAGGTAAATTTCATTTGCTGTGGTAGTGCTTATATAACCAATCTTATTGAGATCAGTTACCACTTCCTTGATCTCGTTTCTCGCCATACCTGTTTCTTTGGTTAGCTTTGCAAAACTAGATTTAACGGGGTGACTCGTAGAAATGGCGTTTAGTACGGTGTTTTCGCGCATTGTTAATCGCATTATTCGTTCTCACTTTTATCAGAGTGAAAATACGGTTCGCTTAATGCCCTTTGTACAGCCATAAAAATTATTGAATGTTTAAGCATCACGAAGCCACCGTATCTTTGTTGGAAGTCAGTTTTTCTTGAGATTCTTTATAGGCGAGCACTTTCATTACTCGGTTAACTTGAGGGTTGGGGATCTTTCCTTGGGCAACTTTATATAGCCATGCTTTAGGTAAATCGATCGCCTTTGCAATAGCTGGAATGTTGCCTCTGACTCGCACTTGATCTGCGAGGTAGTCTTCTGCATTTTTACTATAATCTTTCATGCTAAACTTTATCCTCTACAATTATGTAGAATATATTAGATCAGAGAGGATTTAACATCAATTGTTTTTTATAGTAAATGTATACTTTATGCGTATAACTGATTGTTGCGGTGGCAATGAAAGCTATTACACTTAATTACAATGTATTTGCTCTAGTAATAAGTGTGGATTATCTTCTACCTTCTGTACTATAATAAAAAAAGACAAATTCGGTTTTTATATAAGGAGAACGCGTGAACATTAGAAAACTTCTATCTCTTAATGTTATATCGCTAATGAAGGCGAAAGGGATTGCAAACGCTAAAACATTATCTGAATTAACCCAAACTGAAACCGGTGGGCTTGATAGATCCTACACTGCTTCTCTTGTTCGAGAAGATAGTGATGGCGTAAATGTAACACTGAATAAATTACATGACTTAGCCGCTGGCCTTGAAGTTTCCCCTTGGCAATTACTGCACCCATTAGGATTTAATGACGAAGGGGCATGCTTATCTGTTAGTAGTGATATTGATTTACCAACGCTCACTAAAGCAATAATTTATGCTAATACCGTATGTAAAGAAACGGATATTGACGATGAAGAGTTTAAGGCAAAAGCAACAGCTCTCGCCTATAGTTCTTTATTGAATAATCAAGAAGACAGAATGAATATCGAAATTATGAAATTGATAAGTCAAAAGCTTAAATAAAATTTATTACCTCGACTCTGCAACCGCGTTCGCGATTGTAATCTTAGATTTAGACAACAATTTATCTCTTTTGATCTTGTATGATAATCTTGCTACTGCTTGCCTTTGAGGGTCAGTAATCATATCAACTCTCTGATCTTCCTTCAGTAGCTCAATTGCATTTATTGAGCCTTGCGCAACGTACCTGGCTTTCAACGTAACTAGAACTGTATGCCCAAGCTTAGTAGCGAGCATCAAACATGCCGTGATCAGACCCATTGCGCCGTACATATCTTCCATCTTTATATTCCTTTATTTTTCCGATAATTGTAATCATTGTAGGCAAAGCGACCACAACAAGAATCAGTATATTGTACAAATTCAGTGATATAGAATAAAACGAATCCGTATAATCATAATTGTACTTATGCGCGTCTGGTAAACGTATAA
>SPKZ01001022.1_pt1 | contig 41956 bp, 61 predicted proteins | sample 2456571 | NCBI WGS metagenome assembly SPKZ01 (sample SAMN11192286, study PRJNA482655) | marine metagenome | biome: ENVO:00000447; feature: ENVO:00000244|ENVO:00000211|ENVO:00000569|ENVO:00002023; material: ENVO:00002151; isolation source: ocean water from marine abyssalpelagic zone ...
AATAAAGAAAAAATATATAAAAAAGATTTTTTGGAATTCCGAGATAAATATCCTGTTAAGAAATGAAAAGCTAAAGCATATGAAGCATGGAACAAGAAGAAGAGCAAACCTGACATACAAACTATTGCACAAAAGATACAAGATATGATGGACGAATACGAATATAAAAATAGACTCAAAGAGTTCGTTGCAGAATATAAACATCCAACTACATGGATTAATCAAGAATGTCGAGATGATGAATACGAGACATGAAAGAAACTTATGCCACGTAAAAAATTACTAAGACCAGAAGATATAGATCTATGATTCTAAAAATATTTACTAATTTAAAAAATTATAACATGCTATTAGATATCGAAACGTATCGTCTCACCGAAGACGAAAAAGAAATAATGAACACAGTAGTAGACGTAGTTGATAAAGTGTCAGATGAAGATTTCCGTAAAGCTTTCGAGAAAGATGGCTATGGCAAGATGCTAATGAAATATATGGCAACCTCGAAAGACCAGTTAAGTAAAAAGAAAATAAAGGATAAGTTAAAAAGGACTAAGGATTATTCATTCTATGAAGATCAAAAGAAATACGAATTGAAAACAAAGAAGTCAGAAGCAATAAACGGTAATCCTAGAGTTGATGAATATGATGATTTCAGAATTGTAAGTAATCAAACTTTATACAGTTCTTTGCATGATGAATACGATCAGATGATTGTATTGTGATTTCCCTACCAAGATGACTCTGGCAGATTCACAAAGATGAAGTTTTCATGAACAGTTTCTATACTAAAATCACAGTGTCCAAATATATTTGTAGAATGTCTAAAAAAGTACAGCAAGTATGAATACTAGCTAACTAAACTATCTCACTAAATACATAGATAGTCTACACTGACACGAAACTATCTCTATAATATATTTTATATTTACTACTAACTAACTATATGACTGAAGCAACAAAATGTGTATTTTGAAATTTATGAATAGTAGTAGTGGTTTTGTCCAACATATTTTGTGTGGAATGATACTATGATTTTCAATGAATACTTTTATTGATTTGAATAATTTTACTTAGTTTATCAATAAATACCAATGAATAACGTACCATCATTAAAACTATGTAAGAAACTAAAAGAATTATGATTAAAGACACCAAAGTGAGATCTTTGATATAATGTTTATCGAGAAAAAAAGTGATTTGAATGAAGCTGATCAATTATATCTAGGATAGAATCAATGAAATGGGATTATGATCATATATACTATGCTCCTAATGTAATGAATCTTATTGATATGCTTCCAGATCATATAAAAGATAAAAAATGATCAAATCATTATCTTGTTATCATTAAAAATGTTTGATACATAGTAAAGTATTGAGCTATTTACGATTTTGGTGATTTTGACTATCTACCTGACGTATTGGCAGAAACAATAATACGATGTATAGAAGAATGACATTTAGATTTTAAAAAACACCAATGACTAACTACAAAAGATACGAAACAATAACAGCATGAGAGTTGAGAAAGATTGCCTGATTTAAATGTTTGGTCAGTTTGGATTTATGAATTGATAGAAAAGGTTGTTTCTGATGATATATTCGTATTTGTTATCATACAAAGAGAGTTTATTTATGTGAGAACAAGGATACTATAAGAGATAGGGATATGTTAATAGTCGCAGAAAGATATTCAGTAAGTGATGATATTTCTCTAAGGTATATTGAACGAATAGAGATAGAACAACCAGAACCAGTTGTTAAGGATTACTTAACAACTGAAAACCATCAATGAAAAGACGATAACGATAACGAATGACTAGATAGATTGTATTGATGAGAGATAGAGAAAATACCAAATAAATTAATATTTGACGAGCAAGAAGCTGATCCTAATGTGTTTTGATCAAAAATAAACGAACTAATAGACACAGTAAATAAACAACAAGAGATAATAGATGATTTAATTACTAATAAATAGTTATGTATGTAGTATATTGCGAAAATTGATGAAACAACCGATGGTTAAGAAGTTGAACATGATTTAATTATACATTAGTCAAAAAAAATGCCAAGTTCTTTGAATCTGAATTAGAAGCTATGAAAGCTATTGAGAAAGTGGATAGATTCTTAGAAAGAACTAATCAAGAGAAAAGGATATGACATAGAGTTGAAATACAAGAACTTACTAGAGACGAAAAAAACAATTGAATCTGTTTTGATCGAAAACAGTGGTATGATAGTAACTGAAACGAAATACCAGTTGCAATTATGCCTAAAACAGTACCAATACGCCTTATGTATGAATGTCACAAAGTTTGGAAAGTAATTACAGATTGAGATGATTGGATTATTGAGTATTGAGGTCTATGATATCAGGTAAGTAACCACACACTAGAAGTAATTAGATTGGGCAATAGAGTGTGATGAAAGTTTAAACATAGAACAAGAGTTGTGTATTACAAAGATTTGACCGAAGAACAAAAATATATTTTTAAATATCAATAAATAGTTATGAGTAACAAAAAGATAGCAAAAGCGATGGTAGAATCGTGTATAGTATGAATATGTTTAGGTGTATGATTTTCTGAATATTGAATAACCCCAGGACCTTTATACACAACATTAATATGAATATTATTTATTATAGTAATAAAGCGATTATAGATGACTAAACCAAAACATAAAGTATGAGATAAGGTTGTATATAAATTTCACGATTGAGACATATATACAACTATACAAAGCGTATTTAATAGAAATAAATGATATAAGTATGTTGTTGCTTGATATGTTGACTTTCTTTGTGTCCACGAAAAAGATATAAGAAAACCAACTCAAGAAGAACTAGATTTATATTACAATGACTAGCAGAACACCAGTAAATAACTATAAACTTTATATTTATAACTAACTAATAAACATGAACGAATTTATGATAAAATGAGTAGCTGTAAAAGTTACACAAGAAGAATCTATCGGACAAAACAACATGAGAAAAAGATCTATCATTGTCACTGAAGATGCACAAGCAGAATACAAGAAGTCTCTATGTGTAGACTTTCGATGAGATAAGTGTGATCTACTAGACGATGTTAAGGTATGAGATACATACATGGTATACTACAACCCTAAAGTAAGAGAAAATAATGGTAGGTACTATAACAGTATCAATGGCCGAAGAATACAACCAGAACAAGTAAGTGGTGTAAGCCTAATGGAAGAAAAAACAGATATGCCATTCTAATTTTATGATGTAACTAACTATATGAGAGATCCAGAAAAACAAAAAATACTAGACGAAATGACTGAAGAACAGAGATATAACGCAACGAGTGTTGCTCAATACAGAGAAAGATGAACATTTATAAAAACATTAATAGCTTGACGATATCTGACACATAACGAGTTTCCTCATGAAGATAGAGAAATGCAAATGATATTGCGGGCTGGTGTAAGAAGACCTCAAGTCATACCTCATACTGTCATTAAGTATATACACGAAATGTCAGATAAATGATTCCAAATAATGATTAACAATTCGGCCAATAGAACAGTAAAGTGACGTTTCCATATTCATATATATAGAGATAAACAAGAGTTATCACAAAAAGGTAATTAATAATAAAAAAAATATTAATTATAATTATTATATTAATTGCAGCTATGGTTAGCCGCCGGCTGTGGTGCTATTATACAGAGTCGGGGCCAACGAACCCCGCTCTTATTAAATATGGTATATAAATGTATGCACTAAACTACACCTGCAGGGTAGGAAGTTAAAGTAAGACCGCGAGAAGCTGGGAAGTCACTCTCAAGTGCGTACATCTATATATCATGTTATTTATTTTATAAGACTATTGTTTATGGATCCGAAACACCTAAGACGCTTATTGGAGTGTGGACATAGAGTAAGATTAGAATACAAATCTTGACAAACTTGTACCATTTATTTTTTTGACAAAAACTGACGTTTCCATTCACTATCAGACTATTTCGATGACGACGAAATAAGCAATATTTTTACAAACGAATACAAAATAGTAACTACTGCTCCTAAACTACTACAACCATGAGATAGGTGTGTTGTGTTGGAAAATGTAAGAGAACTTGCAGAAAAAGATTGATGGGGCGTGTGTGCAAAAGAATCAATATGAGATACTGTATTTGTAGTTGGTAGTATCTGTTCGTGATATTATAACTTAGTAGAGTATAAGGACTGAGATGTTTTTTGAGAAATAGATTCTGTTCCTTCTCGAGCAGTAGCACCATACTATGAAGAAGAAAAAGATGGTGTAACGAAACATGATACCCCTCTATCTATCTGAAAAGAGATGTCTGTGGAAATAGATGGTAAGAAAGTAAAAGCAAAGATTTTATCTATTGAGTAATGAATATGTATGTAGTTTTTTGTGAAAATTGATGAAACAATCGACGACTTCGTGAATGAACTTGATTTAGTTATACATTAGTCAAAAAAAATGCTAAGTTATTTGAAACTGAATTAGAAGCTATAAAAGCTATTGAGAAAGTAGATAAATTCTTAGAGAGAACTAATCAAGAAAAAAGAATATGACATAGAGTATTTATTTTATCTGTTTAAGAGTAATAATGTGATCCTTAATTGATGAAATAGAAAAAAAATATGGAAAAGATAGATGCACTAGGTCAAATAAAACCCTATGACAATTTTTTAAAGAACTATGACACACAAGCCTATGACAGTTTTTAGATAAAAAACCAATAGATATGGATATATCAAAAGTAATAGAACGAAATGAAAAGTTTGTACAACCTTATTTTAGTTCTATAATAGAAACACTATAATGTATGAAGTTGAACTAATAGCACGTATTTTATTAGCAATTATACGATGACTTTTGCTTTCTACTTTTGCAGCTTGAATAATTTATGTTTGGATAGAAGCATTGTCTTATTTATTTAGATGTTTACAATTTTAATGAGTAGAGAGATTAAGTTCAGAGCATGGCATAAATAATTAAGATATACATGATACACCTGATTTGTTGCAATAGAACAGTAATTGTTTATAACTTTAATAGTTTATAACTAACTATAATAGACTATGAGAAAAGATAAGCAGAAAAATATTTGAAAGGTTGCTGAGGTCATAGCAAAAGATCCACATGCTACAGATAGAGATATAGCAAAAATAACATGATTAAGTGTTTGAGCGGCCCATTCATCAAAGAAAGAAGTTGAACAAAGTTGAACAAAAGACGAAACTATTAAATATATTGTTGACAGTTCTAAAAATAGAATTAGAAGAGCACAATGAATATTTGATAGGTTCTTAGATCAAGTAGAAGAAAAGAGCGAAATAACTAAGAGCGATGTGTGAATGGTTAAAGAACTTGTAAAGGATGACCAAGCAAGAGTAGAGAATTTATGATGAAGCATTACAGACGAAAACGGAGGTATGAAAGACTTCGTTATTAATCTTATAAGGAAGTAAAAATGTCATTTAGATTAGACATAGAACATACTCGTGTATTCGAAAGGAATATGGAGAGTGATAAGAAGATAACTATAAATAGGTGATGAACTCGTAGTGGTAAAACTTATTCTATACTACAATTGATGTTGGTGTGGTTAATGACATGACGTATTGATACAAGTGGTAAAGTTTTTGAAGAGTGAATAGCTACTATAGTAAGAAAACAAAAGAGTACCCTAAAAGGTACTGCTATGAGAGATCGAGAAGAAATCATTGTTAACTCATGATGTTCTTTTTTGCTATCAAAAGATCACAGAAATAAATCAGATAGAACGTATAAGTACTTATGACGCACTGTAGAGTTTATTTGAGCGGATGATCAACAGAAGCTTAGATGAGGTAAACGTGATATACTATACTGTAACGAAGCAAATGAGCTTGTGTATGATCAAGAGTTCTTTCAGCTTCTTATGCGTACAACGTATAAAGTTATAATTGACTTTAATCCCGACAATGAAGATATATGGATTAACACTGAGCTGGAACAGAAGAGGAGAGCAAGTGAATGAGATGTTGATGTGATTGTTTCTACTTATAAAGACAATCCATTCCTTCCTGAAATGCAGATAAAGGAGATAGAAAGACTAGAGACTACTAATCCACGTTACTGGAAGGTTTACTGATTGTGAGAATATGGTAAGCTCGAGTGAGTAATATTTCCTAATGTAACTCAAGTACAAGAGGTTCCAGAAGAAGCTGAATTGTTATGATATTGATTAGATTTTTGATTTACTAACGATCCTGCCGCCCTAGTAGCTTTGTATAAAATTTGAGACAGATCTATAGTACTTCAAGAAATGTTTTACGAATACTGACTAACTAACGAGGAAATATTTTGAAAGATAGAGGCATTGTGATTAGATAGAAGAGATAGATTTATTGCAGATAGTGCAGAACCAAAGAGTATAGAAGAGTTATATAGAATGTGATTAAATATAAAGTGAGTTAAGAAGTGATCAGATAGTATAAAATACGGTATAAATGTTCTTAGTAGATTCGACATACAGGTAACATGAGATAGTGATAACTTAAATAGGGAGTTTAGATCTTATGTTCGAGATACCGATAAAGAATGAAAATTTATCAACAAACCAGCTCCTTGATTTGATCATGCCATTGATGCCGCAAGATACGCTGCTATGGAACTTATATCTCCTAGAAGAAACAGGAAAACGTATGCTGTACAAGCTAATTGGACGGCCTAACATGATAACTATTATATTGCAATAAAAACAATTAAATATATAAGGGTAGTAATTTATTGTGAAATATATTTCCTATGTTTATTCAAAGTCATCCTATCAACAAACCAATAACTGCTGAAGATATACAATGAAATAATTCTATATCAAAAGAGGTATTGCAAGAGATACAAATTGCATATGATCAGGCTGAGTCTGCTTCTTCAGACAAGAGATCTTATCATAGACATGTAGATGAGGTTGTTAAAACACTTCATCCAGACAAAAGGATTAATTATGATCTAAACTATTCTTACAAAAAATCTTTCATAGCTATGTTTCAGAACGAAGGTATGGAGCCTGTTTTTTCTGAAAGAGATTATCACGACAGAGAAACAACAAGAAAGTTTAATAAGGCTGCCTCTTTCGACATAGAGAATATGAAGAAGAAGATTAAGGACAAAAAGATGTTATGAGATGTTTATGATTACGGTCCATGACTAAGAATATATAACTGATTCGATATGATATCACAATGTCCTACATATATTGTGCCATCTCCATTGTCTCGATACTACGATCCAAATGGTAATGTATATGATAATAACTTTGATTATCACATATTCTCTCGACAAACAAGCTTGCCAGAGCTAAACTACAACCAAGCTCTAACATGAGGTTACTTTAACTTGGATTCAGTATTTACAGGTACATATACTAGAAATAGTGAGAACCAAGATGGTAAAAGAGAAAGACTACAAACAATTACTGAGGTAAATCAGGAAACTGTATACGTATATAACTGCTATGTAACATTTAACTGACATAGGTATTTTGCTGTAGTTGCCAACGACCTAAGTCTAATCATAAAACGAGAAAGAATTATGCCTCTTACTGATGAAGAAAAGAAAGATGGTACTCTAGTTCCTTTCCCAATAGCAATTAGTAACGCTAATGCTAATCCATATGATCCATGGGGTATATCATACAGAGAAAAAGTATATCCAGTTCAACAAGCTCTTGATGAAGTTACTAATGCTATACACTCAAAGCAATTAAGAGATGCATGACATGATATTGTGTGATACGACATAGACAGAGTTGATAATATTGCTGATTTCCTTACTCGTCCAGTTTGATGACCACTTTTTGTACCTGTTGAGTGACTAGGTCAATGACCAGTAACACAACCACTGCTTGAAAACAATGATACAAGTAAATCTACTCAATACATACAACAGCTTGAGTTCTATGCAGAAAACACTACTGCACTTACTTGAATAGTAAGATGACTATCTCCTAATGTTTGAACACTATGAGAAGCGGAAATACAGCTACAAAAGTCTAATGCTTTGTTTTGAGTTGATGCAGAAACTTTGGCTTACTGAGAAAAACAATTTTGGTTCAATATTCGATATAGATATACTAGACTTAATCTACCAAAGATGAAGGAGAAGACAATGGTGCTAGGTATTGATAATGCGGACATTGTAAAGATAGAAAACTCAGAGATGAAGTGATTTAGTCATCCTTACATAACTATAAAGTCAAAAAGGAAAGAAAACGAAGATAAAACTAAAAAGATCTCTACTATGCAGGCAATGCTTCCGATTATAACTCAGGACCCTAATGTTAATCCTATTAGTGTTAAAATGTTTAAGAGACAGCTGATGGAGCTACAATGATTAGATGAATGATTTATCTATGCAGTAGAGCCAATGACTCCTAGCGAAAGACACTCTAAAAAGATGCAGGAAATAGTTAACGCATGACAGAAGCCTGAAAATTTGTTTATACCATGACTTGATCTTGAGACTTTATGGATATATATGAACTCTGCATTAGATAATGATCAAAAGGAAGATATATTATCAGTTTTGAATATGAGAATGGTTGAGGAAGGGCTTTGAACACCAAAAACTGCATGAGATGCAGCTTGATTAGAATGAATAGTCAATAGTATGTGATCTCAGGCTATGTCTGCCGATATAGCTAACAACAGACAGTCGCTACCATGACCAGAGTCTGCTTGAGCTCCATGAATTACTTTATAGCATAAATACTAACTAACTATGCAAATCGACAATACTATTATAAAGCTTTTTGATAAAATAAATGACCAGATTAGAGATATTACTAAAGAGATAGTAACTAACGCCAATCCCGAGTCTGATGAGGTAAAATATACTTGGAATACTGTGCTAAAGTATAGAATAGCAGATATGAGGTGATTAAAGAAGATGATTATATCTGAGTTGAAAAGAAATGTAGATAGGGCTGCTAAATGAAAGAAAAAATCACAAGATGTAAAGTTATTTTCTGATGCGGTAGAGAAATTCATAAATGATAAAAAAGACTTGCTAGAAGATAAAAAGATAAAATTTGGTTGACAAAAGAAGTGATAACTATTATATATCAGTAAAGGCAACGACAATAAGACCTATTTTATCACGTATTAGTGAGCAAAATGACTAACGAACATGAAACAACTGAAGTTGATGAAAATGTTGAAAATCTTTGAGAAGAAAATGATGCTGACTTGGACGCAGGAAGCTCAGAAGAATCATGAGATCAAGATATTGATTCAATTAAGGCAGAGAATGAAAGACTTAGAAAAAAAGTTTCTAAGCTAAACAAGAAGAAACAAGACGCCATTGCAAAAAGAAGAAATGATTACATTTCTTTGGAAGAAGTTAGAAAGGAAGCGAGAGAAGAATATTCAAGAATTAGAAATCAAGAAAAGTTTGAAAGAGACTATCCAGAATTAGATTATGAAATTGTTTCAACAATAGCTGAAAAGAAGTGAGTTTCTGTAGAAGAGGCTGTATATCTAATGTGATCACAGACTTCTAGTATGTTGGGAAGAGAATATATTCCTAAGATAGATTCTAACAAAGTATTCAGTGATCAGAAGAAAGCTGAAATGGCGAAAAAAATGTGACTTGCTTAAAAGCAAATCTAATTAGTGTCTAATCGACAACATAAAATAGCAAGGGAGTGATGCTATGATCTCCCTTTTTTTTATTTATACAAAAGTTACTATGATTAACTTCAACATTGTAAGACAAGACAGAGACGGAAGTACTGCTGTAGTAGAAAAAGACGCACTGACTACTGATATCGTTCAAGGTCAATTCGCTACTATCGATCCTGCTACAGGATTGGCTATTAAAGCTACTGCTGCTTCAACATCAATTATGTATGTATTATCTGTTATCAGTGATACAAAAGTTCTAGTATCAAAAGATCTATCAGCTGTATTTGAAGGTACTGCAGATGCTCCTTTTGCTAAAACTTTCAGAAACACTGAAGTAGATATCGCTATTGATGGAGACGGTAATCAACTTATCGACATCGAAGCATCTACAACTGATGTACTAAAGGTTGTATCTTCAGAAGACGGAGGTACTGTAGGAGAAACTACAAAAGTACTAGTTACTATTAACAAGCCTGTTGCGCTTTAATTTTATATTATATTTGTAAAAAATGGCACTATTATCTGCTCCAAATTTTCTACAATTTATCAATGACTACACAAAAGCTACTAAAGAGCTTATTGATAACTCTGTAGAAACAATGAATGACAGACAATGTTATTCATACGTTGTAAACGCTGAAGACACTACAGAAGAAAACGAAAGATTTGTTTCAACTGTTAGATTGTCTGATCCAAAAAAGACTCCAGAAGGACAAAAAGTTTGAGCTTCTGACAGTTTCACTGGATACGAAACTATTATTAAGCCTCTTGATAAGACTACTGACAGTATTCAATATTCTTTTGAATATGAACAAGGTAAGAGAGACGATACTCAAAGAATCGAACAAGAATATATCAACGATTATAAGTCAATGATGCGAGGTCTATATAACGATATAAATGTAGAATTCTTTAGTCTATTGAACAATGGATTTGCTTCTGCTGGTGCAAACGCAACTCTATCTCCTGACTTGGAAATTTTTTTCTCTCAAAATCATAAGTTTACTGATGATGTGCCAGGTGTTACATTTGATAACTTGATGCCTGCTGTTGCTCCATCATTAGATGTTCTAGCTGACCTAGAAGAAAGAGCTGGTGCTTTTGTAGACCTAGGAGGAAGACCAATGAGTCTTAATCCAAGAATCATTCTTGTTAAAAGATGAGGAAAGGCATACAGAGAATGGAAAAAGATTCTATTCCCAGACAGATACCAACCAACTCAAATTACTTGAGCAAATGGAGTTAATATCTACGAAGGAGAATACACTCTTGTTGAATGTCCATACATCACAAGTTCTACTGCTTACTACTTCATGGAAGACTACAACAACTCAGTATTGTCTCATCCTCTATATCTTGGTTTCCACCAAAGACCAACTATCTACGGATCAGACAACTACGTTGATACTCTTACACACAAGATTACTTATGTATCTCGTTATAAGGTTTGAGTTAAGAACATCCCTATTGGAATGTATGCTTCTGAAGGAGCTTAGTAGAAAAAAGAAAAGACAGTTGAATACTGTCTTTTTTTTATTATTGTAAAATTAATTTATATACTATCATATGATATGACTCAAATATTCAGATATAAGGGTATGATGCTGTCTGTAGAACAGATTAAAAAGTTGAAAGAAAAGGAATGAAAGTCTGATAATAGCAAGGATTCTGAATTTATAGAATCTGAAAGAAAAGCAGATGTAACTGTTGTTAAGACCAAATCTAAGACTAAAAAGGGAGGGGATAAATAATAATTTACCCGATAAACAGCTTATATGACTGTACAGGAGATAATAGATTATGCCAGAAACTTGGCATGAGTAAGAGAGGATGAAATAGATAATAATATCATCCTTGATTTTTTAAATGTTGAATATAGAAAATTACGACAAAGAATAGCCGATACTGACAAAAACTATGGTCTATGTAAGTATACACAGAATCTTGTTGCTTGAGTATCTTCATACGCTTTAAAAGATGTGGTTGAGTCTCCTAACGCTGAAACATGACAAATAAAGATAGACAGTTTGTATTTAAAATATGATTCTTGACAAAAGTACAGACGTAGAGCCAACCTACGTGATTGGGATAATCTTGATTATGACCCTGAACGATTTTCAGAGAACCAAAATAGTTATGATCCTTTTTATATCATTACTAACCAAGAGCAAGAAGACACTAATACTTGAGAAATAATTAGAAGAACTGCTTTGCAAATATTCCCAGCTCCAACGGTAACGGTTACAGATGGTATAGTTCTATACGCTAATCAAAGACCATACAAACTTACTATTAGTATGTGAGAGTCTGACATATTGCTTGAAGATGAATTTCATGATGTTTTATCTCGAGCAACAATACCTTATATCTATCAATATAGACAACAGGATGATAGAGTTCTCTATTACCAGCAACAATATGAGGGTAAGGTAAAGGAAATGATGAGATTATTAAAGAGAAGAAATATAAGACCAATGGTATGATATGAACCTGACTTTACAAGGTACGTATACTGAAATTTATCTAGAAGATTAAATCAATACTAATGCCAGCATTAACAATCAACAAATTCTACGGTGGAATGAGTGAATCGGTGTCTTATACATCTGATTCTATGTCTGCGTATCAAGAAAATGTTGATGGTAAGTCGCAGCCAGAAGTTTTGAAGCTTCAGAGATGAATAGTAGAACAAAATACTACATGAACTAGTCTATGAAACGTTTTCATAACTGACAGAAGGAATAATGCACCATGATTCATATATTCTTTGTGAGAAAATGGTGAAGTTTACTTAGTTTGATGATCATTAGAGTTCACTTTCCCTTGAAATCCAACAATATATAATTCTATACTTTTCTGAGACAATGTAATATCTTTTTACGAAGATTCTGGGAGTCTTAAGCTTGCTCAGACGAACATTAATGCCAACTGATCAATTGATCGAGCTAGTACAACTTTAGACTATGGTATAAACGAGGATTTGACCCAATTTGAGGTTCTTTTGGATAAATATGACCCATATTGTGTCGCTAGAAATGATAGTGAAGACATATTATACTTCGTTTGATGAAATACGGTATATAGTTGATTGATTACACAACTTCCTCTCTTTAAGGTAGGAATAGTTTTTGAAGATCAAGTTGTTTGATTAACAAAGTCATGAACACAATACAATGTTTATCTACAGAACTGACGTAAATATTTTCGAGATGGTTTTTCTGAGCAGCATGATGGTTATGTTGACCTATGAGAGAATATTAGATATGTAAAAGAAACAAAAAACTATGATTACATAGTTGCTTGATTTGGTGCTGCTGATTATAGTAGAATGTATATATCACAATGACAAAGTTTTCAGTTAGTTAATAGAGCTAAATTTGTAATAGACTGATCAGATGTTGAATGGAAGGGTGCTTACGATATATTTAACCGTTATGGTAATAGCACAATTGCAGTAGATGAAAGTAATATCTACATAACCAATCTTAATAATCGTTGAATAGAAGCTTTTGGTAATAGAATACAATGATTGCCTCAAGGCACAACAATGGAGGTTGCTAACGAGGACTATTTCGACTTTTGAGCCTTGTTCACAAGTACTTTTGCAAATACTCTGTACTTTTCTTACAGAAACAATGACTGAAATTGCTTTATAGCTTCATTACCTTACTTCGAAACTCTCAATCCAGATTATCAACTAGAAGGTAAATACATAACTAAGAAGTATGTTATGTGAGTAAGAAGAGTTAGACAAACTTATGTAGAAGTTAGATATGATGCAGATGATGATACATTTATAGATCTATATGTTGCTACTGATTGAAGTCCTAACTTTGAATTACTTAAAACTTTCACTTGAGATAGCAAGAATATTAAGATATCATCTCCAGATAAGATAAGAGTATGATATGAGTTCGAATACAAGATTGTTTTAAGGTCAAATGATGTAGATAAAACCCCAAAGCTTTATTCTATGCAAATTACATATGAACAAGCTGACAGATAAAAAAGAGATAAAAGAATTCAAAGATGAAAACATTATTGATAATGAGATAAATGTTACTGATGTGACACCATGATTTGGTTCTCAGTCAGTTTTTCAGAAAACATATAATAGATGATTTAGGTTTGTATGAGCAACTGATTGAAGGCCAGAAAGGCCTCGTAGCTGAGATCTTATATACAACACACAAACAAAGAAGATAGAATTGTTTTATAGACAGTTCTATGGTTGATTCGGAGTACCTAACATAAATCTTACTTGACCTATAAGTTACATGGAGTGAGATTATGCTGAATTTAATTGAGAGCTACGAAGAGCTATTGCTGACTGATGACCTTGAGTTCCTTCTGCTCCTGATTGGGTAAGAGATAATCAAATAGAGTGACGAGTAGAGCCAGGAAACTTCTACGCTCAATGTTTATGAACAGTAAATGTTCCTCCTAATACTGAAACCGGTCTTGGTACTACATCAGATAATATACTAACAAACGAACAATGAGTTGTAGGTAACTTTTCGATAACTCTACCAAGAACTTGAAATTACCTGGTAATAGGTTCGGCAATTATTAATAATATAGATTGAACTGCAAAAGCTACATTGAGAAATAGACAACAATTTGGTACATTCAATACTATATCTCAGGATATATTTGACTTGCCTACAATAACTGTAACAACAACTTGAACAGATAGTTTAGGGGGTGGAATAAATGCAACTTCTGATGTAACAATAGCATCAATACCGCAAATCACTCTAGAGTCTGTATGATATTTGGTAAACGGAAGCGCCTGAAGTATTATATCAACAACATTAGAGCATGATTCTTGAGGTACACTATCAGTAACATGATGATTTACTATAATACAAATTTAAATGGCTGAATTCCAAAGACAACCAACTAGAAAAGATGTGGCAATGCCAAGTAGACCACAAGATCAAACTCTTGAAACTGTAAGTGTTGGTACAGAGGCTATATCTACTCCTCAAAACACTAATGTTATTTGATCAGAAGTAACAGAAACTCCTACTCCTATGCAAACTCAGACAGTTGTTGATAATAGTGAAGTATTAGGGACTGCATGATCTACTCAAAGAGCGTCTAAAAAATCTAGATCACCAAGAAGAGTTACATCAATTTCTCCTAGAAGTAATAGAACAGTAAATTATGATGCTGCAACAAGATTCAATGAAACACAAAATAAAACACAAGATAATTTTGTCGATGATGCTTTCAGACAGCAAATGATTTGAAAAAGTCAAAGTCAATCAATTTGACAACCAGAATCTCAAATGATTGGTACTGCTCAAAGTCAGTGAATATGAGAATCACAATCTCAAATGTTATGACAACCTCAGTCTCAGATGATATGAGAAGCTCAATCTTTCAATATTGATGATGCTAGATCAGTTGCAAACAAGGCTTTTAACCTTATCAATAAAGCGGTAGAGAGCTGAAGAAGTGTTTCAGAAGATCAGAAGGCGGCTCTTGTAAAGAGATTGGCTGAGGATGCAGGTATTTGAGAATTTTCATCTGCGGTTGCTCAACAATTAGATTGAAGATTTAGAGAGAATAATTTCCAAACAGTAGAAGATCTATCTGATAATGTTGAGATAGAACAAGCAAAGCTTGATCAATATGCATCTATGCCAACAACTGAGTTGTCTGCTTTGATAGAAAGTAATAGTGTTCCTAATGACATTCTACAAAAAATGAGAGGAACTCCTGAATATGATGCTGCTATGCAAAAAATACAGGAAAAAAAGAACTCAAAAATATCTAATGACATGATTAATGGTTCTGTTACTACTTCTGATGTACCAACAACCAACAAAAAGGACATAGTTAGTGACCTATGACTAGACTGACAAGATATATCTGCAGATATAAAAAGAGATATTGATTCAATATCATCTGATTCTGATCTTTCTACTCTTTCATCTGATATCGGAAACATAGATTCTGATATAGCAAGTACACAAGCCGAATTATCTAGAATAAAACAAACTGTTGAAGAAGAATTTCCTACTAGTCTTTCAAAATCGGCACTCAACTCTATCGTTTATGACAGACAACTTGCTCTTAATCAAAAACTACAAACACAGTTAGCTTTAAGAGATGCTAAAGTATGAGATTACCAAAGACAAAAACAGGAGAAAGAACTAGAGGTACAAAGGAAGATAGATCAGCAAAGATTCAATATGGACTTTCTTTCTAGTAACGGTGGAGCTGCGCTGTTTTGATCTACAGTAAATGAATTAAGAGCTATGGAGCAGTCAGGTTGATTGCCTGAATGATTTTGAGACATATACTCAAATTACCAAGAAGGTATGGTATTTAATGCGTTGTCTCAATTTGGAGTGCCAAACAACCAAGACATAACAAGCATATCGGCAATGCTACAACAATGAGCTACGCCTAATGAGGTTTTGAGTAAGATGTTAGAAAACCCTAAATTTCAGCCTGTAAAAGATAACACGGATCTTATGACAAAGACAGTTAAGTCTTGAGATTATGCATACCAGTTCAATCCTAAAACATGAAGATTTGATTTAAGAGTTTGATGAACTGACTGATGAGCTATTTGATTGCCTGCTTGATCAAGTGATTTTTCTTTGTTTGAAGGTAGGGCTTGAACTTATCCAAACAATCACTGAGCTGATTATGCAGCTCCTAAATGAACTCCTATACCAATGCCGTTTGATTGAGTGGTGGAGGAAATAAAGACATGACCAGATGCAGGTATAAGAGCTGTGATAAAGTTGTCTGATTGAAGAAAAATGACAGTAGATCACCTTGATGAAAGTACTCTTTCTGCTTATTGATTGCCAAGTGATTTTCAATGATCAAAGAAGATATGAGCTGAATTTAGAGCTTGAGATACACTATGATTTGTTGGTAATACTTGAACTGTTGCCACAACACAGCGTAATCCAGAGACTGGTAAGGATGAAATGGTATACATAAGAAAATGATGAGAAACACTTAGACCTGATCTATTGCATAGATGAAACCATGCAAGTGTTGCATTCTATGATGAAGAATGAAACTTGCTTGATCAATATGAAAATGATAGAATATTAAAAGATTATGCTAAACAATCTCAACAAGCAGACCTATCTTGATTGTGATCTATAGTAAGAAACTATGTAGAAGATGGTAAAGTTCCAAAAGATGATGTACTAGAGTCATTATGATTAACTAAGTCACAATTCCTAAGGTGAGCAAATGACCAATATCTAAAAGATAAGAATGTAGAGTACAATCTAAAATGATTTAAGTTAGAGGATCCTACTGCTTTGTCAGCAATAGATTCTTCTACTAGAAGACAGCTAGACAATGACATAAACGCTATGCAAGCTTTAGATGACTCTATGGCAACTCTTATATCTATGGTTGAGAAACATTGACCTCAACTAACAAGACTTCCTAAAGAAGCAGCTGAGTTTGAAAGCACATATCTTAATGCATTGCTTCAGGCAAAAGAAGTATATAACCTATGAGTCTTGAACTGACCTGATCTGGACATAATGAAGTGACTAATCAAGAATCCAATATGACCTGAAGCTGAGTTTAGAGGTAAAGAGGATATGATAGATATACTAGAGCAATGAAGAATGCTTATGAGAAACAGGGTAACATCACAAGCTGCAAACTTTTGATTACAATATGATGAAAGTTTGAAACCTGGTTGATCTCAACAGTCAAATCAAGTTGATCCGTTTGTAATGCAACAACAATTCTCAGAATTTATGGATAATTTTTATTAAGATAAATACACCACTATGAAAATAAATGGGGTTGATATGTGAAACAACTTTAGCGCGTTAAATTATACGCAATGATTGGTTGACAAACAAAAAAGTTCAACCCCAAGTGTGGGATGAATACTTAAGTGAATATGAAAAACGGTTGCCTGATGACCTAACCTTCTTTCAGTAGCTGCTCTTAATCCTAAAGAATCATGATGATTAGTAACAGATGTTGTTGAAAGATGATTAGAGATAATCGATCCTGTTTCTGCACAAAGAAGACTAGATGATGATATAAGACAATGAAGAGTCCAGCAACAACAAATTGATCCTAATCAATGATTTGCGCTTCAATATGCACAAGATCAACTAAACCAAAGAGTATGAGAGATTCAGTCAGAACAAAATAAAGATAGAATAAACCAAAGAGCAGAAGAAATGTTAGAATTAGAGTTTAATGTAGACCCAGATAAAATACCGGAAATAGCTGAAAGAGCAACAGCTGAATATTGATTGCCTTCAGATGCTCCTGCATCATTAAGAGCTGCATTCTATATAAAAACAAAACAAGATGAACCGGAAGTTCTTGACGAATATAGAATGTGATATTTTGAAAGAATTTGAGAAGATCTTTATAAAAGAGCTAGAAATATTTGACCTGCTTATGAAAAGTTTAGGTTAGCTTTTGATGATCTTCAAGATATAAGTGACGATGAAGAATATAACATGTTTGTCAAAGATAAAGAGACAAGAAAAGCATTAAGATGAATATGAGCTATTGCTTGATTTTGAAGTTCTGTTATATGAGAAGTATGAGTATGAGCACTAGAAGCTGCAGATAACTTAGTATCATGATGAATGGCAAATAGAGAGATATATAAAGCTTTAGAATCAGATGAAGTTAAGAATTTGTTTGAAAAAATAATAAATTCAGAGCCTGGTCAAGATGTTTTACAATTTATAGAAGAAAACCCTGAAGCTGCTGCTGATATATGATCTGTTTTGAATATAGGTTGATTAGCATCAGAGTTTATAGGTTGATGAGCTGTTGGTAGAGCTTGAAGAAGAGTTGTAGATCAGGCATGAAGACAAATAGCTAGAACATGAATAAGAGAGGCTTGAGAACAAGCTATTCGTAGAGTATGAGATGTATGACAAGAATTAGTTCAAAGATGAGTTAATGCTTTGCCAGAATCAGTTCAAATGGCATGAAGAAGAGTATGAGATGTGGCTTCATCAGTATCAAGAGGTATAAGAAACTTAACTGATATGTGAATAAACAAGCTAGCTTGAATAGAAGATTCCACTAGAAGAGCAGTATTAGATCCAAGAGTTGCTCCGTTTTTTGATGACCTTAGATATGAGAGAACAACAAAAGAGGGTATGTTTGACAACATGATACAAGCTATAAAAAATAGAGAGTCTGAAATATCTGACTTATGAACAGCTTATGATGCTATTAGGAATAGCTGAATTTCTGTAGATGTATCTGATATAAAAAAATCTATGGATGAATTACTAAGTAGTAAAAAAATAAAGATAGTGGACTGACAATTAGACTTCTCAGATAGCGCACTAAAAGATGCAAGATCTCAATGAATAGTACAAAGAGCATATGATGACTTAGCGTCAAGAAAAAAAATAGATCCTGATGTTGCTTTGAATATCAGAAATGGTTTAGATGATTTGATAAATTATAAAACTGAGGTTTCGCCTAGATGAGAAGCTCTTGTTAAGCAAATAAGAAAAAAGTATGATGATATGATAAAAAAGAAAATATCATGACTTGCTGAATTAGATCAACAATATTGACCTATGAGAAGAGAACTAAATGCAGTTAAAAGAGATTTCTTCAATGCTGATTGATCAGTAAAAGATACGGCGTTTAGTAGATTTATAAATATTGCTAAAGATAGGAATAATCAAAGATTAAGTAGACTGCAAAAACTGTATCCTGAATCAGAAGATATATCTAGAGCTATACTTGCTTTTGAAGATGTTGAAAGAGCTATGTGAAATAAGGGTGGTGCATATCTTCAGAGTCTATGATGAGCACTATTGTGAACAGGAGCTGTTTCTGGTACTTTGGTTGCTACGGCTCCTTTGTCTCTTGCTCTATTTGCTCTATCTAATCCTAGAACAATGGTTAGTGTTCTTCAATGATTATCTAAGCTGTCTTGAAAATTAAAATGAATCAATAGATCGGCTAAAAACTTTGCCAATGATATGATAGATAAAGTTTCTCAATGAAGATTTACAAAAAAAGACGCAGAAAAACTTCAAGATATAGTTGAAAAGAATGACAGAGTTAAAGATGTGCTAGATTCTGTTGATGTTACTCCTGATCAAGGCGATATAAATAATATTGCAGAAGAAGTAGTTGATGTTGTTGAATAGTATTTATAATTGATATATATTAAGATGCCATTTAAAAAAACATGAAAGAAAACATATAAATCACCATCATGAAGGAAGTTCACAAAAAAACAGGTAAACTTGTATTATGCAACTGATTGATTCAGACATATGCCTAAAAAGAAAAAATCTTCATCTTCTAAAAAAAAGAAATAATGGCTGAAAAAAGATTCAAAAAAGTTGTTAAAAACAGTAAAACTTGACGCAAAAAGACAGTTAGGTATTGACAAAAATGAGCTACAATATCTCCATGAACAAAGAAGTGAGATAGTTATTGTGCTAGAAGTCTATGAATTAAGAAGAAATTAAAAAAAAGCAATCCTAAGAAGGCAAGAGATCCTAATTCTCCAAATAACTTATCTCGTAAAAAACGAAAGTGTTCTTGAGCTAAGTCAAGGAGAAAATAATTTTTATTAGTGACTTATATAATGGCAGCTAAAACAATGATAAAAAGAAAGGACTGAACTAAATCAAAAAGATGACTATGGGATAACATAAGGGCTAAGGCGAAGAAGAACAAGAGAACTTGAGCAAAGCCTAAAAAACCTACGGCATCTATGTTAAAACAAGAAAAAAAGATAAAATCACGTTCTAAAAAAAAGAAATAGTTTTTACCATTAATGGAGTGATAATGATTAAAAATATTATAATATGAATTTGCGTAGCTTTGGTTTTATTCCTTTACTGAGAAGTAAATTCTCTAAATAAGGAGATTTCTAGAGTTGAATCTGAAATTCATCGTTATTTGGACCCGGTTAGAACTAAAGCTGTCCAGAATAGTTTTGATATACAAAATTTACAAAGAACATATTACTAGTTGCAATATGAGCATAAAATAATATATATGAGTTGAGTGGGGCGTATTATATTGAACGTACGAGCTTCACTCCACTCCCGCTCATGCGTTCTATAAAATGCGTCCTCTCATAAAGAGGGCGTTTATTTTTTATTAAAAAAAATGACTTGGGAAAAAGACGATAGTGTCAACTTTACTGATGTTTTTGTTTTACAAAACATTGATTGAGAGGACATTGAAGACGTTGACTGAGATACGCTCTATATTATATGAGACGCTGAACCATTTTTACCTAACCGAAATTGCTAATGGCTATATTCCCTTCATGAGATACACCAGTAATAACACCTCAAATAGATGACGTTTTGCTAGTGGCTGATCAGAGCGACTGACTTAAATCTAGACAATCTGAAGTATGACCTGTGGTTGCGGCATGATTGCCTGCATGAACTACTGATTTGTTACCTGAAGGTACTACAAATCTGTATCTTACTCCATGAGAAAGGGTTAAAATAGCTTCTGTTGCTGTTTGAGCGCAAGTAAATTCTGTTGATTCAGTTAACTGACAAATTGGTGCAGTTATTCTTACTCAAGATGATATTTGAAACTGAACTAATTTTGTACAAACAGAAAATAATTTTACTGATCAATCAGTAACTGACTTAAACACTTCTATAAATCATGTTAGTAGCCAAAGTAATCCTCATAATGTAACTAAAGCTCAAGTTTGATTGGGTAACGTTACGGATGATTTGCAACTATCTACTACAGCTGGTAATTTCAGTAATTTGACTGAAAAATCAGATATACAACAACACCTTGAAGACATTTTCGTTATTGAAGACAGTTCTGATGGCTGAAACATAAAGAAAATTACTAATCAGACAGACCTGATTTGGAAAGCTTCTCTAATACAAGATTGGAATCCTTCAGTAAACTATTATGTATTTAACTTTACTAGTAGTACTACATACGATCTTAGAAGTTATGTATATATTGGTGGTAATCTTTACAGATGTTTGGTGCAACACCAATCAAGTGGTAGTTTCGCTGCCGATCTTGCATTAGGTTACCGAGATCAAGTAACATGAGGTTGATCTGGTGGTTGAAACTTCCTTACTGCTGGTAACTGAGCTCCTACAACTGCTTGAGTAAATCCATGAGATATATATGTGGATCTAGATACATGAGAGTTATATTACCGAGATTGATCTGCTTGGAATCCTATCGCTTCTAGCTGATGATATACTTGAGATGTAGTAGTGTTTACATGAGCATGAGCTCCAGTTAATAACTGAGATACAGCATGAGATTTATACGTAGATAATTCTAATGGCGATTTATATTACTGGAACTGATCTAGTCGAGTACAAATAAATACTTGAAGTTCTGGTGGTGTTAACTACGCAACACCTACTACAACTGGTAGTAGAATTGTTTTCTCTCAATGAACTTGAGCAGATACTATTGATGAGTCTGCTATTGTGTATGATGATTTAACTGGTACTATTGACCGAAATGGTACAACTCAAACAGGAAACACTACATTTGATAGTAGTTATGTAGCAAATTATGAATGATCTACAATAAACTATGACTCTGCTACTACTCAAAATAACTCTGGTACTGTTAATAATGATGCTACTTCTGTAATAAACAACCAAGACAATTCTATAAACAACACTAACACTACAGAAACTAATGTTTGAGTTACAGAAAATTATGACGCTACTAGCGTTACTAACAATAATGGCAATACTACAAATAATACAAACACTACAACAAACAACAACTGAGACACCGTAAATAATACTAATTCTAATATCACAAACGTAGGTGTTACCGAGACATATGATGCTACAAGCAATGTTACTTACGACAACCTTACTGTTACTAATCTAGAAGTTACTAATATTTGATGATGAACAGAAATCATAAAATGAGTAACTGCAGCTATGAACGGTAATACAATTAATGTTGTGGACGCAAACGTTCTTGCAACTAGTGTTATATACCGAACAGCACAAACTGATCCTGTTTGATTTATAGAGGTAAGACCGTCTTGATGATCTTTTGACATAAATTCTTCTGCAGTAGAGGCTTGATTAATATTTAATTATGTTATCATAAATTAATGCCAGTATCATGAAATAGAATAGATCCTAATTTACTACCAGAAAATATCGCAGATGGTGTCGATATTTTTTGAGTGTTATGAACCCTGACTAGAGATGGTTGATTGCCTGTTGATCCACTTGGATGAAATAGATGGATTAAATGAGAACTTCGATTATTGCCTGCCACAACATTAGACCATTTGTGAAGAATATATAATGCATGATGAGGTATTTATTATTTCTTATCTCTTATTACTCAATATAATTGAACGTGAGACTATTTCTATGTCCCAGAAGTGTTTAAATACGATTCTAACACGGCAACTATAGACTATTTCCGTTGAGATATTGGAGAATTGTCTGGTCTAAATTGATGAACTTTTGAGTGAATATATCAGGATTGAAATGATTTTCACTTTTTCGTTCGTACCGTTCTTGGTGCAAATAGTGAATGATCTTATATAACATTTAATATATGAAGTGATAGCTTTACTAATACTTGATCTTCATTAGGCGCACAAAACAATGTTAAATACACTACCATATCTGTTATCACTAGACAGTGAGCCACCCAGCCTGGTTGAGTAAATAATCTTCAAACTTTTTCAGGGGTTGTTTTGACAGACAACACATGATCAGCCGTTGTTCCGCCTTGAACATTATTTACTAATGACTCGGTATTGATATGAACTGATACATTCACGGTTGACTTTGAGGCATCATTTGGTTTGTGAACTGGTGCTTATGGTACTATGCAAGCTTGGATACTTAAAAGTTAAATTATTATTTATTATATTATATCTTATTAAGATGATGAAATCTAAAGACTACATTAAAGGTAAAGGTACTAAAGCGTCTGTAAAAGCTAACTCAGCAAAGTATTGAACTAGTAATGCATACTGAATGCAAAAAAACTATAACGGTTGAAAAAGATCTAAAAAGCCTATGCAATCAAATGATGTTGTTATGTGATCTCACAGAAAACACAAACCAATCATGGCAAAATAATTTAGTTAATTAAACATTATATTATGTTACCAACTATTGACGTACTAAACTTACAAAGAGAAGAACTCGTTTGGGTTGATAATACATCTGTTGCTTGAACCACATTTGTAGGTAAAATTGCTGGTTGACTTACTCCGGTTACAACTAGAACTGGAGAAGAAGCATGGCATATATTTGCTTATGATGAGAACACAGGTCAAATGACAAGACCTATTGACCCAGAAACATGATTGTATTTTGATTCTACTCCTCAAGTACGAGATCTTAGAACATCTTACACTTACTGATAGTATTTACTTATAAAAAATACCAATGGTTATTAAATTAAATATATGACAGTTGGTTGATCCAAATCTATTTGTTGATGATGGTCAAACTCCTGTGAACCAACCTCCTTCTATTTCTTTAGCTTCTCCGCAAGCTTGAAACTATGAGGTTTGACAAAGTATAGGTCCTGTTACATTAAATGCTAACACTGCACCAGGTACATGAGCACCCATAACTGCGGTTAGTTTTTTTGCTAATGGTTCTAATATTCATGATGTACCTACACCGATACCAGGATGATGATCAGAACAATATGTAGACCCTACAGTGTATACTACTGATACTAACTTTACAGCTACTGTAACGTCTTGAAGTGGTACTACTACTAGTGGATCTGTTAATATAAGGTTCCAGTTTAGAATATTCCGATGATTCAACCCAAACACTACTATAAACGAGGCCTGAATTCAGTGATTGAACTATGATAGTTTGGAAAATAATTTCCCAGGTCTGTATAGTTTTACAGATGCTATTATATGACAATATAAATATTTTTGTTATCCTGCTTCTTTGTGAGATTTAGATCTTACTCCAGGTACTACTTACGCAATAAGAGACTCTCTTAACTTCCCAGTTCCAGTTCAACTACAATGAACGGTGCCAGTTACAAACTCTTTCTGATTAACACAGAACTATAATGTGTATAGAAGTGTTAATATATTATGAGGTACTGCAGATTGGACAGTTATAGGATAATTTACATTATTAATTAAACTAAATGAGTATTAAGGATGGGCAAATACCTGCATCTTGATCACCTATTTTTGATGGTTGAGTGCCTTTATCTGGTTTCGTTGCGCCAACAGATTATTCTAACCCAGATCCACAACAAATAGATATACTACAAAAAGGTGGTCACAGGTGTGTGAAAGAACTTACAGATAGAGATACTATAACTGAACAAAGAAGAAGCCGAGGTATGCTTGTTTATATCTTTGAAGATCCTACTCCTTCTAATAACTGATTGTACCAACTACTTAGTTGATCTAATTGATGAGTAGATAATGATATAAACAATAACGATAACCGAGTGGTTTTTGAATCATGATCAAGCACTGGTATTTTTGTTCAAGACTTTACCGAAGCTGATGTTGTTTGATGAAATGTTACTATATCTCATAACTTAGATTCTTCTGATCTTATAACACAGGTAGAGGATGCATGATGAAATAATGTTATATGTAGCATACAAGAAATAGATAACAATACTATAATTCTTGATATGTCTTGATTCACTCCATTAGTGTGAACTTATAAATGTAAGATAGTATGATGAGCTGCTTCTTGATTCAATCCAGTTGTAGTTAGTGGAGATGCTTCTACTATTCTTTGATTAAAGGAGTCTTGATCACTAGTTCCTGGTGGTGTTTATGTAATAACTGATTATCAAACTATATATAATCAGCAGATTACAAACATTGAAAAGTCGTGACCAATTGAGTCAATAACACTATTGGCTAAAAGTGAAAGTGAATTCTTCATACAGTGAGAGTCAAATGACCATAACGACATTATACATTATGATCCTACTTATACAGAACTACAAGGTAATTCTGTTGACTTAGAATTTGAGTCTACTTCGTGATCTTTCGATTTCCTCAATGAAAATGGGATAAACTCTACCGCTATATCATGAAACACTATAACATTTAGTATGGATAATGCTCCTATCTCTACTGTTCAGACATTCTTTATAGAATGTGAAGACTTAAATTCTTGAGAATTCTGGGAATTTGATGATTCTATAGACAATTTGGTTTCTAACTGAGATATTCTATTCTCTGATAATTGATGAAACAACTACACTATAACACTACTTAAATTGTGAGATTTGGGTTGAACTATAGACTTTGACAATAATGACTATTTCTTCTTTCAAGAGGCTTCAGAACAGTGAACACCTGCTAAAGGATTGATTACCTACAGAAAAGATATTGACAATAACATTGAAACTACCTATGACTTTAGAGGTATAGAGTTTGTTAGATATGACGCTAGCCTATATCAGGGTACTAATGCGCAATCAATATTTTTCCAGAACTCTAATAGAAATATTAATCATGATGCTATACAAGATAGTGCTTCATTTACAGAAACAGATACAGCAAATTGAAATGCAACAGATTATTTCACATTCAATGTAAATGCCAACATTAGGAATGTTAAAATAGAAACAATAAATAGATTCTGATCTAATGTTGTGTTCTTCAGTAGTGTTAATGATGTTAGTTTATGAGAACTTTGTTCAACTAGTACCTTCCTATCTACTGTTCAAAGATCTAACTTTGTTTACACTCAGAACTCTTACTTTAGAAGCTCTGTTGTAGATTGTAATTTGGTTTGATTTATATCAAATACACTATTCGTCAACTGAATTAATAACTTTGATCACTTGTGATCAGTTACAAATTCTAACTTTGGTCTATCTATATCTCAACTTGTGTTATCTGAGTGAACATCAATGATAAATTGTAGTATATCTTCTAACATAGATGAGTGGAAGATAGATTGTCAGATAGACAATATGGTGTTGAGGTCTACATGATCTGCAAACGATATTACTATACAATGATTTCAAGCTATCACAGATTTCGAAGTAGTTTGAGACTTTAGAGACAACAATATAAATATAAGACAATTAATATCTAACTCTAAGATAGACTGATCATTCTCTAATAATTCATGAAGTATAAATACGTTAAGTTGATCAAAAATATGAAACTTTAACGGTAATCAGATGTTCTGAGCTATAATTGTTGCTACAAATTATTCATGACAAATATGATCTTGTTATATCTATAACAGAATACAGAACTTGACTTGAACACAAAACATAACAAATTCATCTTTTTTTGAATCAGTTGTTGACCTTAATGTTGACTCTAGTTTCCAAAATGTAACTTTCTTTTGAATAGTTCAAAATCTAGATCTACAGTCTGGTTCTTTGCTTTTCTCTAAGTTCATATGAGATGTTATAAATGTTGATATTACTGCCTCAGTTCAATGAGTAACTTTTGTTTCTCGTATAAACAATACTACTATATGATCACCTGTTACTTGACCTCTAGTTGTTAACGTTATAGATTCAGTTACATGACAGTATTGATCAGTTGATTCTGCATGATGAGTTTTATCTTTTAATGCTTCGTTCTAATGATTAAAGAGTGATCTGTTTTTAAGCTAAAATCTCCCAAGGACAACAAAGTTTATGTAAAGATTAAAAAAATATTAAAAAGAAACTTAGTCTGTTACTACAACGTGGTTGAAGAATTCAAGGAAGATGTAGACTACAATGTTTGCATAACAAAAGAGGAGGATATGGAAATTTAGTTTTCAATATTTCTTCTCATATATCATTAGTGGTTATCCTTTAATGATATATGGGAAGAGATATCCCTTTTTACAAACTAATAGTATATAATGGCAAAACCAACATGAGACATACTACTTAGATGACAGATAACAGGTATCGCTGGTCAAAATATTAACCTTATTCCTGAAGTTTGACAATCAGTAGATGTGTCTGATAGAAAAATCACAACTCTTGCTGATCCTACTGCAGCGCAAGATGCTGTTAACCTAAGAACTCTTAACTCCGCTATTGCTTGAGGTTCTGATTTCGTTTGAGGATTTGATGCATCTGGTGGTTCATATCCTACTACTGGTTCTGGTCCTTCTGGTGAAATTATTGCTTGAGATAGACGATATATTACTGTTGGATGAACACTTAACAATGGTACGGGTAATCCTAATATTGTTGAAGCTGGTGATGAATTAGTTGCATTAGTTAATGATGCAGTTAACAACGATGAGTTCTACGCTCTAGAAAGAAACAGAACTTTTGCTGGTGGTGACGGTATCACTTTGTCTGCGACAGATGTTGTAGCTGTTGACATTGTTCCAACAATATCTGGTCTAGAATTTGTTGGTGGTCAACTACAAGTTAAGTGACTTGCTGATTATTCTGCTCCTGTAGGTACTAATATTGCTATATGACAAGATGGTGCTGGTAATATTGTAGTTGACAGTTCTCTACTAGTTCCAGACCTTCAAGGTGTTCTCGACGCTGGTAGTACTGCCACACTTAATAGTAACGTTGTTATTAATGGTAATGGGGAAGCTCAAAACTTCACAATTACTGAAACAAACAATCTTTTCCTAAGAAGTGGAGAAACAGCAACACTATGAGTTGATTCATCTGGTTCTTGATCTGGTCCATACAGAGGAGTGGAAGTTTCTCGTTTCTGATGACAAGGTAATGTTAAGATGGTAGCTCAAAATGCTGAATTCCAAATTGGAGGAGGTTTGTGAGGTAGATATAACGACTTCAGATCAGCTGGTTCTAGAACAGGTATTACTTATTTCGCTGATTATTCTGCAGATTTTGTAGCTAGATCTCTAGTTGATAAAGAATATGTAGATAATGCAGTAGCTGGTGCTACAATTACAGCAGGTAACGGTATCACTAATAACGCAGGTACTTTTGATCTTGGGTGAACACTAACAGACAATATTGTTTGGGATTGATCTAACGGTCCTTTTGGTGTAACGTTTGACCAAACTGACTTTGTTACTATTAACTCTGATGCTAGTGTTGGTTCAGGTAATGTAACATTATCAGCTACAAGTGGTCCTGGTGGAGATAGAAGTATTGTGTTAGATGCTTTCGACAACCACATCCAAGTTACTGCTCCGTCTGGTGCTGAATACGCAGCGGATTATTCTGCAGCTAATGCAGCTAACGACAGACGATTAACAGATAAATGATATGTAGATAGTGTTGTTGCTGAAACAACCTACAGACAATTATTTGTTTCTGGTGATCTTACTTGATGATCTATCGACATTACTCACAACCTTAACGAACAATTTGTTAGTGTTTCAGTATATGACGAAACTAACAGACTTATTCAGCCAGACGATATTGTTGCTACAAGTTCAACTGTTACTACAATTGATCTTACTAACTTTGTTTGATGGACTGGTAACTATAAAGTAGTTATTGTTAAATAGTTAAAAAGAGCGAAAGCTCTTTTCTTATGATCTGACTGAGGCTAAACCTCAGTAAGTTATATACTTTACTTCATTTAATATGTTATGAGACATTGAACTATAGAAGCCCAATGAGGTATAGACATGTTGTCCAATAGGATAGAAAATATGGCCCAGTGAGTTAATCCTAACGATGCTATTACTTTGCAACAGTTTAATGACTCTGTGAGCCCAGTAACTATTACTAACACAATAGTTTACACTTGTGAACGTAATGGTACTGCTACTTGACCATATGCTTGGGGTAACTGAGCCGCAAACAACTTTTGATGATACATACCTTTTGATTGAACCATTGTAACTGTTTCGTTAGCAGATGAGTGAGGTTCTCCTTCTTGAGCATGATTTGCATTAGATGTTAATTGAGTTCAGCAGTTTACTTTTACACAGTCTGGTAACTTTACTACTGCTAATCCAAATATTTCTGTTTCTGAGTGAGATTATGTTACTTTTAATTGTACATCATCTGGCACATGATGATCAAATAGAGTTGCTTCTATAGTTTTTCAAAGTCAAGATAACCTAACATGATTAAGATGAGAACAATGAGACCCGTGACTTAATGCTTGAACAACATTTTCTTGAACTTCTTTGCCGCCTGCTAGTGATTTTCCTGACGGAACTATATTTAGGATATCTGATTGAACAAAAACTTGACCAGATTGAGATGAATATAGGACAGATTGAGTAGCAACTCGGACTTTCTTATCAAATGTTCTTTGACCAGCATGATCTTGAACTCAAATAGATTATGTAAGACTATGATTAGGTAACTCTAATACTGTTAATAGTTTGGTAGAACTTCCTATAAGTGTTTTTAATACAACTGCTGATGTTATCAGCAACCCATGATTATTCACACTTACGCCTACATGAATACAAGTAACTCAAGGCTGAGATTATGAAGTTTCTTCTAGCCTATTTTTCTCATCTACAGCCCAAAGACCTAATATTTGAGTAAGGTTTAGTGTTAACTGAACTAGCCAATGAATACAGTTGGCTTGAGATTACATAAGGTCTCAGTCTTGACACAATGAAGCTAGTACTAGCTGAACTGATTTATTCACTCTTAACTCTTGAGATATTATATGAATAAATACTATTAGGCTAGCGGCAGCGGGTACTGTTAATCTTGATGGTTCCTTGTCAAACATTTATATCAAAAAAGTATGATAATGAGATATCTTATACCAGAAAGCGATGCTATTCAAATAAATGAAGCATACCCTAATTGATGGATATTTGCAGATGAAGAAAATGTATTTGATCAATCAAATGTTAGGTTTTATGATTTCGATTATGAATCTATATTTAACGATTTATACTCAAAGACTTTATCAGAATATCTTTCTGACAAAACAATAACTGACAAACCTTACGCTATATATAACTACATAAGCAATCCCACTACTCCTAGTTATATTTGTCCTAAAGACCAGCCATTCAATACTCTATGATGACTAAAGTCTAAGCCCCACTATATTAACTGAAGACTAGATTCTGTAGATCGATATGGTAAAGATAGTGATTGAGAATTTACTATTATCTGTGTTAAAGAAAATTACACATATGAAGTATATTTCTTGGATTACGTTAAGACAATTACCAATACCATAACTTGGTTTTATGAAGACTGAACTGAATGAGATAGTATAGAAGACTTTACTCAATTAGAGTTATGACAAGCATCTATGTTATGAAAAGACACAAGGATGAGAGTGATAGAAGACCTTAAGCCTACTCTAATATGACTATTGATGCAATGATGATATTCTCAAGAGGTAGCCTCATGAATGTTATTTCAGATATTTTGATTATACTGAAGTCAGGTAAATTCGTATATTGAGTGATTTAAAGATCCTTTGATAGATGCTGTTACAGATGATACATCATTGCCTCGACTTGACCAAGATATAAATGGAATCACTCCTAGACAATTAATACTATCAAAAATTGTTTTTACAGTATAATATAAAATATGACTGAATACTGACTTATAGAAGCAAGATGATGAATAGATATGTTAAATAATAGCATAACTAATATTCAAGATTGAGTAAATCCATGAGATGCTGTTAGTCTACAACAAGTAGAAACACTTATACCGAGTAGTTTTGTTAAGGTAGATTTTTCTAACTCTAACACAATAAACTCTTGAACACTAACCCCTATAACTACTTTTAATACCACTGCACTAATAATAAGCGATCCTTCTGATTTTGTATTAACAAACTCATGAATAACAGTTGTTAACTGATGAAGATACAGAGTAGAAGTTTCTTTATATATAGAATCAGCATCTGGTAATAGATTGACTCCCTCTTTACAGTTTACTTTGTGATGAGTGGCTCAAAACGAGATATGAGCCTTAGCTTATGCCAGAAATGCTGCCGCCAACAATGAAACTTGAAACTACTTGTCTTCGGTGTATGATATACCATCAAACACAACGGTTTGAGTTTCTACACAACAGTTAGGATGATGATGAGTTGCCAATTTGATTTGATTAAACTCTGTGTTTATAATTCAAAAAATAGGTTAATATATGAAAAAGATAATTCAAAAAGTAAGGTCAGTATTTGTTTACGAGTCTAAGAGATATTGATGTGGGAGTGGTATATTCTATATAGGCTGTGAGAAGTTGTTTTTCCCCGCCTGTAAGTGGCATGACATTCAATATGAGAAGGCAGATAAAAGTAGATTAATTATTGAGTGGAATTTTCTTTTGTTGATGTTGGATGCTGTTTATCGAAAACATATCGAAATAATTGATAGAAAGAAATGTATATTATGTAAATCAATAAAATCAATATTATTGTTGCCACTAATATTACGAGATTTAACTCGCGCTTTACTATACTTTGTTGTTGTACTGCTTATAGGGCGGCTATTCTATAAATGATGACCATTTTATTTTGAATCAAAGTAGGTGAGTCAATTATGTTGAATATAGTGTATTAATTTATATAAAAAGTATATTTAAATAACTAACTAACTATATAATGCCAAAAAGTAAATCTAAAAAATCATCTAACACATCAACTGATAGTAAGTCACTAAATAATGTTGATATGTATAATATCATACTAATACTTCAAGATTATATGATATGAGCTCAAAAGAGTGTAACAAAGATTAGAAACTCTGTAAAAATAATAGACTTCTTTGCAGATATTCTAAATAAAGAATGATTTTTTGACAAGTTCGAAGAAAAGAAAGCAGATAAAAAAGATAAATAATTTAGTATTTTAAAATTTTTTATGTCAGATTCAAACTACGAAGTTAGGTTAGCAAGGATAGAACAAATGATAAGCCACGTGGTAGAGACTGTCGATGATATGAAAAAAAAAATTGACAGCGTTTCGGAGATGAGGACTGATATAGTCAGACTTCAAGACAAGGACCAGAATCATGAATTAAGATTGCAATATCTAATAGATGAACTGAACCAAATGAAAGAGAACAACAGGTGGCTCCGAAGAACAATAGCTGGTTGCGTGATAACTGGGGTTATATTGTCGGTGGTGTCTTTTTGAGTTTAGTATTATTCTGAGCTAATTACACACAAAGAAATTACTATAGACGAGTTGCATGAAGATATTGAAGGAGGTGTTATCAAATTAATGATCATCATTGAAACATAGATATATCGTGAGCAAATTTTTTCTTTAGTAAAAGGCAGTGTGATTTATTTATAGGTAATAAATAGTCATATGAAAACCACACCAGATTGAATGTTATGAGTTTGAACAAGTGAGCAAGACTGGATATTATTTTGATCTACACTAGATGCTATTGATCTATCTCCCAAGGTAGATGACACTATTATGGTTGACAACCAATATACTAGACTGTGAGGTAAGTTAAGAATGTTCTGTACATGATTTAACCCTATGATGTCTATATGTAGTATATACAACTACCAACCAGATGAAGATTTCCGACAAGAGTATCGAGATTATGCCCAAAAGGAATTTTGATATCAGGAATGAGTAGGTAACTATACTAAGACTTGAGTTGATTGTGCTAGATCGTTTTGGAACGAAAAGAATGAAGATAGAAAAGTAGTTTCTTATAGACGTGAGTTTACATCACAAGAAATGTTAGATGTTCTTAATAAATGATATTGAATAGTGATATCTTTTAAGTGAAACTGATCATATAATAATGATTATATGTCAGACGCAATATTAGACTGACGAAAGTGGTGAGAAAGCACTTACGGTCATGTCACTTGTATATATAAGATTGGTTCGAAGTACTATGTGGTAGATAGTAAGGCTTGAGCTTCTTACAACACTTACAAAATCGTAAATTCTTTTGAAAAATTAGTAGAAGGTCAAAACTTCTATCCAACGTCATATGTTTTACTCCCTGATCCAAATAGTAACATGTCAGAAAAAAGTTTTAGAAAAGAGTATGAAGAATGAATTGAATTAGGTATAACTACTATACCGTATGAAGAAGCGGAACAGTGGAAAAAGGAAACTGTTGTTCAAGATGTTAGACTTTATAAATTAATTAAAAAAGAAGATGGATAAATTATTAATGTGGCTTTCTTGAAAAAGATGATATATTATCGGTATATTATCTCTAATAAATATTTGGCTATTCGATAAGTGAATAGTTGATATAGTAGACGCTAGTTTAATACAATGAATTGTTATGCTTTTGGAATGAGGTACTGTACAAGCTACCAAGAAGGCATTTGAAAGAAAATAGATATAAAGTTTAAACCCCCGCATTATGCGAGGGTTTTTTTCATCTTGTTGCTAATATATTGTGATACGACTTCAGCCAACTATGAAGACTAGCATCATCTTTAGGTAAAAGAACACTTGTGTTTTCCTTCTTATAAAGTTTCTTAGTAAGAAGACACAAAGAGTCTCTTTGCTTCTCGTAAAGTTCTACGGGCAATTCATCTACATTTTGAAAAAAATCTAAATGAAGTGACCTAAGCTCTTTTACATACTCTATGCAATTCTTGTGTTTCATATGATTAGTCTTCTTTCTAAAAGATCTAACCTTACTATATGGAACATCTTGTATAGAGTGTATGAGTTTGTGAGAACCTCTTTTCACCCTTATTACGTTTTCTTTCCAGTCAAAGCCATCTAAGCTTATTGGTATGACGTGGTGGTTCTGGTAAATAAAGTTAAGTGCCATTACCTTCTTTTTTTTGTATTTGACTTCCTTCTATTGCTGTTGTTTTTAGTGGAGACTTTGCAGCAGCAGTTTTTTTTTGGTTTGTTACAACCTGAGCATTTCTTTTTCATAAAATTTTAGTTTAAGTGTATACAAGCTGGATTAGAGTTTAACCATTCTAGTACCTGGTTTCCTGATATTTCTCCGTTATGAACTTTTTCAATCAGTAGATCAATATCGTCTACCAAAAACACAGCATATTTATGGCATACAAACATAGCTTGTATCCTTTTGAAATATGAAGCGTTACCTACAAACACATCCCAACATTTTGTTTTCTTATTGGCATATATGCCAATAACACAAAAGTCGTTTCCGTTATAATCTATCTTGTCTCCTTGCATATCTTGTCATATTCTTGTTGTGATATGCAAACTACATTCACAGATTTAACTTTTCTTACTTTTTCAAAGACAGCTTTATTTTCTTCAGCTTTTTCTTTGTCTTCGAATGGTACTACATGTGAGTGATTGTTTTCAAAAACCACTACTAACTTGTACCTTTTGTTTTTATTTGCCATTTTTTATTGGGGTTATGGTTGAACTTACTTTCATACTACCCTTGTTTAGCTTTCTAAGCTCTCCATAGGGATCTGTTGAGTCAACAACTTTTTGTTTTTTGCCTGATTTTATCAGAAATGTTTTCATGTTATTTTATTTACTACTGGGATCACAACACCCATGACTGCACACAGACTGTGTGCATGTGTGCTACATGAATGTTACTCTATTCATTTTGCTTTAAGAACTCATGTTCATACTTGTTTAAGTTGATACAGTATAGATTCAAATAACTCTTTAGTTAGTTCATCTGATATATTTGCTTCTTCTTTTGAAGAAAGACATACTGAAGCTATTAATCTTCATATAGATTCTCACATTATAGATATATCGTTTTCGTTTACAGATGATTGCATTACTCATGTGTTAAGTCTATTGTTTCAGTCTATTTTAAATATTAACATCTTTAATTTGTTGTTAAATAAATCTTCATTTCTTGTTTGTTTGTAGGTCTCATATATAACAAACCTTGTAACAAGAATCTATAATATATTGTAGTCATTCATGATACTGTATCAATCTGCGTTCATAAGAATCTTCTGATTCTGTATATACTTTTTTTCATCGAAAATTTTTCTTAGATCATCTCACTGGCTTAGGGTGTAGATTGTGAAATATTGAGATCTTATCCTTTAACTCTCTTCAAGCTTTTGTTTGAAACATATTATATTAATTAATTATAAAACATCATATATCACATATAAGATAACAAACTTATAAGTATAAATAATATAAGGTATTCTTGGTCTTTCATATTATATACTAATAGTATTTATAAAGAATTTAATTTTGATACTGTTCGATGACAGTTGTTTATCCATTCATCTTTTTGTGTCGCCGTATACTTACTTCTTGTAACCATAGTTACACAATTATTTGGGTATCGGAACTTGTTAAATGATTCTAGCCATCTATAAAGTGCGTCATTTTTTGATTCAAAGTACATATGTTTTCATCATCTCATTAATCAAAATGGATTATTGTAGTTAATACATGCGTTTGACTTGCAACGTCAGCTTTCATGAACCCATACATGAGTAACTAGTTCAACGCATCGTTTAGCATTACTAGATTCTTTGCATTTATCTATTGCATATTTTGCAAAGTCTTCTGTCATTCATTGAGAAACCATATAATCGAATTTTTTATAAGTAACATGGTTTCGTCATGTAGTAATGTTCTGAACTTGTTCTTCTATTATTTTATCGGCATCAATTATTGGTTCAATATGTATAGGAGATGGGTGTACAGCTACTGGTTCTGGATCTAAATTTGGTTCTTCAGCTTTAGTTACAATAGGTTCATGTACCTTTATTTTTTTTGTGGCAGTTTGTGAACTTACTGGTTCTGTTGTAAACCCAGACAGAAATCGTTTTTAACTTATAATTGATTACAAGAAGCTGTTGCCTCCGCCATTTTAAGGTCTTCAACAAGTTTAGTGTAGTAATCTACCTTATTTTGACATGCAAGGCGTCTGTCATTAATTTCTCATGCGGTACCACCTGTACTACTGCTGCATCAAGATGATAGTGAAGGCAATAAGAGTAGTAATAGTCATCAAACTATAAATGTAATCGATAATACTCTTACGTCTTTTAATTTTGCGTATAGTCATTTCATTTTATTTTATTTATAGAATAAATATGATGTTATAATTCAAAGTATTCACGCTAATATAGTTGCTGTCAACATATTTGTTTTCTTTCAACCATCTCGTCAGGAATACAGTCATATTAAGTATCCTGCACATATTAGTATTCAAGTTTCAATAAATCACATAAATTATTTTTGTAACATATAAAAAGATAATATTAGTTGCACTCGTAGTGTTTCTATTTTTTTTTCTAGTTCATGTATATCGCTTGTGGTTTTATGAATGTATTCTATGTCTTCTGACCACCTAACACTTTTTTTCAGTAGTGATAGTGTATGTTCGTGTTTGTTTATAACATCTAGTTCATAACATATTTCCTGAACTTCTTCTGTTTCATTATTTAAACATTGTTGGTATATGCTGTGTATGTGTTGATCTAGTCATAATCACATTATCAATGCTATTATTTCTACCATATTACACATATCAATATAAAGCTGCTGTTGTTACTCAGTAGTTTCAGCTAGGTAGGATATGCATGTCGTAAACAACTTCGTTACAGTCTTTATACATGTAGTTTTTGTTATCCTTATTTTCTAGCGTTCACTTTCGCAAAATAGTTAGTTGATTTCTAGTGTACTCATGTCATGGTCTAATTCATTGATAGTCCTTATCAAACATATGAATCATTTTAGTTAGTTAGTAATAAAGTGATTATATAGTACATAAAATATGTACAAATACAATTATTTATCGTTATTTTCCAGTAACCTTTGGTTATCAATATATTCTTGTACTATTTTCCAGTAATATGCTGGGACTGAATTGTTTCTTACTCGTTCTTGTACTACATTACGGTTAATATTACAGTGTCTTGCTAGTTCTGCTTTTACTATTCAACTCTCTTGTATCATTTCTGCAAGTTCTCTTGCTCTACTTGGTATTGGCATTTTGCTTTAGTCATAATATAAAACACATTCATCATTTATTCGTTTTACGTCTCATTGTATTATTACGTCTGTACAAATATTTATATCCTCTCTATATTTCCGCTGATTTGCAAAAAATCATGATCAATCTCTTTTTTGTCTATACATAATAGAATCATCATGGATCTTATCATAATAGTTATGTTTTTTAGACACTGTTCAGTGTTTAGTATAATGTCATAATACAACACCTCGGGAATAATCTTTGGTAATATTTGAAGGATAGTATTTATTGTCTTTAAAAATTATGTAATGAGGTAGTGGCTCTCATCTGGGTCATTTTGGTTTATTAATTCCTTTAGTATCCATATCTTTCAATAAAGTATAAATACCTCCAAAGGTTTGCTTCTCATTGTCGTCCTCCTCCAAAGTCTTGGTAGTTATCCTCTGGATAACATATTTTTGAATTTCATTTATCATCAACATACAAGCTCAAATCATACTTTTTTCCTTGTAGTATAAAGTCAAAATGTAAGTGATGTCATCTATGTTCTTCATACTCTCCTTGTCTTTCTATAAGTTCATAATCATAATCTACAGCACTTGATATTTCTTTTTCAAGCATTTCTTTTGCTTGTTCTTTTGTGGTTAGCATGGTCTTCTATCAAATATAAATGTGTATGATATACCTTCGTACTTATACCAATCACTATCAAACAGTATCTCAAAACATTCTAGGAACATTAATACTGTGTATTCTAAGTATAGATAGTATTGATCAGGATTCATGTTACGTGTAGTTTCTATTTGGTATCATACTTTTAATTCGTCGTTTAGTCTGTCGGGATATGTTCAGACAACGAGAGACACTTCTCATAGCATTGCTCGGTAGTATCTCTGCATACGTCTTTTGTCCATTTCTATTCTATGATAAAATAGATTCTATATCTTTATCTAGTTTTTCTTGTTCTGTCATTGGTTTTTGCTTGAACGATTCGCTTTCGTCTTCACCAAACACACCTTCACTATATAGTCATGTTAGTTTTAGTACAGCTCTACTCATTGCTCTCTTTTCTGCCATTTCCATTACATACCATGTTGTGGTATTTCACGTTTTAAATGTTCAGTGCTTAGCAGATCAAAATGTTTCAATATTTGTTCGTGTTGTTTTTGTAGATCATTCTATTGTTATAGAATCGACGTTTACTAAAATATATGGCATAGATGCCAGTGCCTTTACACAAGCAAAGTCACTTTCACACTTTACTACTTCATACTTTATTTTTATTCCTGCTTTTGCCTGTATCTTTTCTATACCTTGTCTATTAATTATGGTGTAATGTTGGTGTGAATGTATATCATCTTTTGATAGTCAGTAGTCCTTGTATATTTTATTCATTAGTTCTTTATTCATATTTTTTGAACATTATGTAATATAAATAATCTATAGTTTCATTTGTTTGGGCATTAATATTGTGTGGTAAGTCGTACTTTTCTAAAAGTTCAACTAGTAAACCATCATAAACACTATTATGTCATAATATTCACTCTCTTTTCATATATCAAAGTAAATCATGTATATGTATTGTGTGTGCTGGCATTAACAACTCTTTTTCTATTCTTACTATTTGTTCAACCGATTTCATATCACTTGTTATTTTATCCATTATTTAATTCATATAGGATATAAAAATGCGTAGTCTCAAACTATAACACCATCAAGATAACTACTATCTTTTCTTACTATACTATTTAGTAACTTATTGTTAGCTATTCTGCGTACAGTAGAAGGTCTTTTTGTCCCAATAGTAGCAAGTTTATCTTTTGCTATATAATATTCTTCTGCTTCAAAATTGTACAGTAAATCTTGATTAACATGATCTGGATAGTCGTCACAATGGTTGTAGTGTTCTTGTAGAAAGTTATCGTACAATAGATCTTCGTTAGCGTCGACAAAGTCTTTCTGATCCATGTGTGCATTAATTTTGTAGTACATAGTTATATAGTTAGTTAGTAAAGACAACAAGCTACGCTACTATTTATATTACGGAGAGACGCATCCGTTACTTGATTGATCATAGTGTACATAAAAAATGTACAATTGCAAGAACAAATGTACTTTTGTTTTAAAATATGATATACAGTTGTTATCACTTACGGCATTATTATAACCAACAGGTACTCGTCATGAGTGCTAGTTAGTTAGAAGACAGCAACGCTGTCTTTTTTTTAATTGTAATAAGGAATATAAAACATCATAGATATTAGAATACATCAAAATATTAGAAAAGACTTCCAGAGGTTTCATTTTGTGTAATTAAAAATTACACTAAACATTAGAGAAGTAGAAGAAAATACTAAAAATCTATATATGTCTAATGAGATTAATCATTGTATAACCATAGCTATGCAAGATATTACTACTCATGAATCTATTTCTTTTTTGGTAAACTTCGGTTGGTATCGTTTTTTCTTTTTTCTTGGCATAGATTTGTGATAAAAATTAAAATTAATTAGTTGTAATTTTTTTATAGTAATCTATTTTTTTAATCATCCAATCTATGGATGGTTTTCTATTCTTATAATATGAGTCCTTAATTTCTTCAGTTCTTTTATTAACAAACTCATATCAGTATTTTTCTATCATATACTTAGTATATTCTATGTAATTTCAGTTTAATATAACATTACATCTCACACATTGAGGAAATGTATTATCATCGTCTCGTCTGTATTTGTAATGTCTACGAGATATAAAGTGTCAGTTCTGTATATTGTCTTTTGCTCAACAAGTAACACATGGTCATTGAGATCTTACATATCTGCTATGAACCGTATCTAGTTCTTTCTTATAGTGGTCAAACTTTTTTTTCTCCATCTTGGCTGTAAGTTTTTGTCAGTGCTTTTCTCTAGCTTGCCGTGTCTTGTATAGCTTTTGTCTCTTCTTCTTGCTATTTTTTGTTCATATTCATCAACCTTTATGATGATCTATTCCTTTTCGTTTCATATGATTCATTCAACTTTTAAAACATGATACAATTGAAAAGAGTTATATATCTCGTGTCATCACATTTCTATAGGTTTTGTGTTTTCGTGCACATATTGTAACACGATATTTAGTGCCTTTTCTCACATTACTGACTCTATATTGTCTGCAATTCTATCTAGTTCATTTTCTAGTCTCTCCTTTCGTCACTTTCTCATAAATGGTTTTCTAACTCATCCGTTTAATGTCTTTGTAATTTCTATCATACGTTCAACTTTCTTCTCAAATGTATAGTCTCTCATTATATATTTTGATAATTTAAATTTAAATAAAGGGACTGAGTCCCTAACCAGATATATCTGATCTTTTTTTATAAATATCATCTACCTCTCCAGACACATTAAATGAATGTGCTGATATCCTATTAACTATAGATGGATGTATTTTTATAACAATATTACCTTTCATTTTTCTTGTTGCTAGATTAGCACAATCATAGGCTAATCCTGAGTAATAATCATTTTTTCTATCAACACATGCATAATAGAATATATCGAATAACATGTGGTTTGGGTAACCGTCTTTTGAATGTAAGTAGTCCATAGTTTTATATTTGTTTTCAATTATTTATAACTGTAAATAGTTTACAATAAAGTATTTATAGTAAATACGTGTAATATATTAGTTATCAAAAACAGTTGACAACAAAAAATGAAACTGTAAACACATTATCTTGTAAATTATTTGCAAAAAAATAATATATGATTATAGTGTCTGGTAAGATATTGATATATCCCAGGCAAATAGATATATAATATGTAGTAGGGTGTAGTCGGAGACGTCGAACGATTGGTGTCGAGGTAACCGCCACAAGTAATGAGGTCTACCTTTATACGGTACTGCCAATACGTGCTATACACATACAGTGGGCGTGCTGTCTTGTCTATAAAGATGAGGAGGGGTGCTACATAGAAAAGGTCTGTATCCTTGCCTGGGAGTACAGATCTTTTTTATTTGTTTAAATCCTAGGCAGATGCAATGACGAATAAAGCTACATCGTAAGATGGTAGATTGGGAACGATACACAGACCATAAAGTTATGATATTATTTTTACACTTATTGTTGACAGTAAATCATAAAGATAAGAAATGGAGATGAAATATTATACCAAAATGATCCACTATAAAAACATTAGCAACGCTTTCTGAGGAATTAGGTTTGAGCGTCATGTCGATAAGGACATGTATAAAGAAGCTAAAATCAACATGAGAATTAACACAATCAAAAATAGGAAGATACGGCTTGATAACTATAGTAAAGTACGGCGAATACCAAGACATTAACACGAACATTAACACTGAAGTAACACAGTATCAACACGATACTAACACGGAAGTAACACCAAACAATAATGATAAGAATATAAAGAATGAAAATAATAAAGAAAAAATATATAAAAAAGATTTTTTGGAATTCCGAGATAAATATCCTGTTAAGAAATGAAAAGCTAAAGCATATGAAGCATGGAACAAGAAG
>SPKZ01006568.1_pt1 | contig 41900 bp, 37 predicted proteins | sample 2456571 | NCBI WGS metagenome assembly SPKZ01 (sample SAMN11192286, study PRJNA482655) | marine metagenome | biome: ENVO:00000447; feature: ENVO:00000244|ENVO:00000211|ENVO:00000569|ENVO:00002023; material: ENVO:00002151; isolation source: ocean water from marine abyssalpelagic zone ...
TAGGCAACGTCACCATCAACATAGCGCGCATCGACTTTAATGTAGCCACCAAAAGATATTTTACTATCATCAGATAATTTGATGTCGTAACCAGCATTTGCCGCGCCTGTGGCGACAAGTAACGATGAGGTAAGTAATAGTTTTTTAAATTTATTGTTAAACATTGCTGTTTCCCTTGTTGTAGGTGTTTTTATTTGAACTTCTAATTTCTTGTTTTATAATTATCAAGCTAAGGTTTGCTAATACCAATTGGATTAATGAATACATCACTTAGCGAGAATTATTTCAATTGGTAGGGCCATATTAAGCCAGTACAAAAATGTAACAATCGGAAATAAGACTTAGCACCTAACGCTTAGTTCTTTAGTCGTAAACAAAAAGAAAATAAAGCACTAGTACTTAAGTTGTAGAGATAGATAGGTTTTTTACTAAAAAAATGTGATAGATTTACTGTTAGGTAAGTATTTTGAGAGTCATATGTTTGCAAATTGGTTATTAGTTAGCGTTAGTATTGGCTATATTGGCTTGTTATTTCTTATTGCTTATTTAGGCGGAAAATACCGCAATAAACTAAAAGCGCAACAACACACTATTATTTACGCGTTATCTCTAGGGGTTTACTGTACTTCTTGGGGGTTTTTAGGTACAACCGCACAAGCCGCTAATCACTCATTTACTTATCTCTCTGTTTATTTAGCGCCTATTTTGTTATTTGTGTTTGCTTGGCCATTTATTCAACGGATCATAAAAACCAGTTTACAGCTTAAAATTACTTCCATTGCTGATTTATTGTCGGCTCGTTTTGGCAAGTCTCAATCTTTAGCTATCATCATTACCATAGTGGCATTAATTGGCACCATGCCCTATATAGCACTACAGCTAAAAGCTATTATTTATTCGTATCAAATTTTACAAGAAACTCAAGACTTACCCATTTGGCAATTAGGACTTATTGTCAGTATTATTTTAGCCGGATTTACCATTATTTTTGGCGTTAGAACCATAGATATTACCGAACGTCACCCTGGCGTAATGATCGCTATTGCCTTTGAATCATTAGTGAAATTAATTGCTTTCTTATTAGTAGGAATATTTGTTTGCTTTGTTCTTTACGATTCCCCACTCGATATTTGGCACTTGTCAAAAGATACTATTTCATTAGAACAACAATTTAGTGCCGATAGCCTGATTGGATTATTTGGCTTATTGATTATTGCTATGTCGGCTTTTCTATGTTTTCCAAGACAATTTCAAGTAATGTTTATTGAAATAAAAGAGCAAAAAACGAGTAAAATGGCAAGATGGTTGTTACCTGTTTATGTCTTAATCTTTGCTATTATTGCTGTTCCTTTAGGTCTAGCGGGCAACTTAAACTACGGAAACTCATTATCGGCCGACGCCTATGTATTATTTTTACCCTCCTATAACGGTCAAGTTTGGTTATCCTTATTTGCCTTTTTAGGTGCTGTTTCTGCAGCGAGTTCAATGGTAATTGTATCGACTATTGCGTTAAGCACCATGCTCAGTAATGAAATCGTTTTTCCGTTAATGTTTAAGTATTCGAATAAACAACATCATAATTTTAATCACTTTCAATCACAATTACTGCTTATTCGCAAAGCGCTAGTATTATTGGTTGTTCTCTTAAGTTATGGGCTATTATTACTGTCTCCCCCTGATACGCTATCTTCACTGGGTGAAGTTGCTTTTGGTGCTATAGCCCAAATTGGACCTGCTTTATTTGTTGCATTCTATTGGCGAAGAGCAACCCTTGCAGGCGTACTTGCCGGTATTAGTAGTGGTTTTATTGTCTGGACCGCCTTTAATTTATTACCACAACTGGGTATTTATAATCACCCACTTGCCACAACTGATTTACCCGGAACTACAGTAATAACCTTAGTCGGATTACTGATTAATATAATTATGCTTTGGTTCGTTTCTTTAATAACACGACAAAGTATTCGTGAACAAATGCAAAGTAAATTCTTTTATAAGGATAGAAAAAAAACTCAGTGGAGCTTGCCTATTCAACCTAAAGTCGACATTGTTGAATTAAAGTTTTTAGTTGCGCGCTTTATCGGCCAAGACAAAGCCGATGAATGTTTTAAACAGGTTTATAGCTCTCATCATAGTAAAAATAAAAAAAAATATAGTCAAGCGGTGCTATTTCATGCTGAGAACACCCTTGCCCGTGTGTTAGGCTCAGCGTCGGCAAAATTAGTGACCTCGCTTGCTATTAATGGCCGGGGCATGGCCTTTGAGCAAGTAGCCAAATTGGTTGAAGACAACTCTACCCAGCAGTTAGAGTTTAGCCGAACGGTACTACAAAGCGCTATCGAAAATGTTAGTGAAGGTATTTCAGTTATCGACAGTGGTTTAAAGCTAGTAGCCTGGAACCGACAATATTTAGATATTTTTAATTACCCTGATGATTTTATTTATATAGGCTGCCCTATCAGTCAATTAATACATTTCAATTTAAGTCAGCAAGGTTATTTTGTTAAAGATATTGATTTACAGGTTAAAAAACGTATTAAGTTTATTACGGAAGGAAGTCGCCATAATTCTGAATATAAACTCAAAAATGGTAAAACTATACATATTGAAGGTAACCCTATTCCTGGTGGTGGTTTTGTGATGATTTTTTCAGACATCACCAAATACCGTCAAACAGAAAAAGTATTAAAAGAAGAAAATACCGATCTAGAATCCAGAGTGCGCTATCGCACTGCAGAATTAGAGCAAGCCAACAGGGAGTTAGCACAAGCAAATAATGAATTAGCTCAAGCGCAAGTTAAAGCAGAGCAAGCCCATATAAAAAAAAGTCAGTATTTAAAGGCCTGTAGCCATGATTTACTACAACCTTTATCAGCAGCTCGACTCTTTTCTTCTGCTATAACATTAAGCCCTAGGGTCAATAATGATGAACGGGAGCAAATAAAACAAATTGATAATTCACTAGAAATTGCCAATAACTTATTACTGGATCTTAATGAAATAGCACGTATAGAAAGCGGTAACATTATACCAACAATTGCCCCCGTTGAAATCAAACATTTATTTTATATGCTAACCTCTGAATTTAATGCCTTAACAACTGAATACAAGGTTGATTTTCACTTTAAAACTAGCAAGCTTTATATTGCTAGTGATATTACCTTGCTGGCAAGAATAGTCCAAAACTTTCTTAGCAATGCTTTTCGTTATGCCCACCGCTTTGGCACAACTAATAACAGTAAAGTGCTCTTAGGTTGTCGCAGACAAGGAACTGAGCTTTCAATTCAAGTATTTGATAATGGCCCTGGTATTCCAAAAGATAAGCAGCAAGAAGTTTTTGAACAGTTTACCCAACTAGACACCACAACCGCTATTGGTCCAAAGGGTCTTGGTTTAGGGTTGAATATCGCACAAAGCTTAGCCGCGATTCTTAACCATAAAATCGATTTGAAATCACAACCAAACCATGGCTGCTTATTTAGTGTCAATGTTCCTATTTGTCAGCCACCTGTGGTGCAAAAGCAAGTACCAATACTAGCAAGTATGAGTTTACAAGGTGTAGGGGTGTTATGTATTGATAATGAGCAAGATATTTTATCGGGAATGACAGAGTTATTATCTGCATGGCAATGCCATGTGTTTACCGCGACTAATGCCCAACAAGCGAGAGAAATTTATGCTGAGCATGAAGATGAAATAGACATTTTGTTAGTGGACTTTCAACTAACGGGACACCAAAATGAAAATGAACAGTTTTCCAATAAGGTCTATGCGCACGATAAACAGTTGCCGGCATACTTAAAAGACAAGGTGAATGGTATAGAATTAATTGGACAACTAAGGGCTATGAGTCACTACTCTCTACCAGCAATACTTATTACCGCCACTACAGATAACAACTTAGTGGCACTAGCCAAACAAGCAGATATTGGCTATTTACGAAAAATAATAAAGCCTCTCTCTTTACGATCTTTAATGAGTTCGTTATTAAGTAAAGGGCTTGAAAAAAACTATTCTTATAAAGCCTAAGTGGAGCAGTTATGCCAAATCACTTAGAGAGGGTTTGGAAATAGACTCAAGCGAATTAAAAATGCTTGAGTATAAGCAACTAGTGGCCAAATGAACCTTGATTCAATTGCACATCATTGAGGACAATAACGGCTTGGGTGCGATTACGTACCCCAAGTTTTAAAAATATGGTACTGGCATGACTTTTAATTGTCGATTCAGATAAGCCTAGTTCATAAGCTATTTGTTTATTTAACAAACCATCTGCAAACATTAATAAAATTTTATGCTGTTTGGGTGTTAACGAAGCTATTTTATCATCAGCAGTAATAGTATGTTGTGCGGTAGCATTAAACTCACCGTCTGGTGTCCATAATTTACCAGCAAGCACTTCTTTTATCGCTAATAACATTTCAGGTACTGGTGTTGATTTAGGAATAAACCCTGCCGCACCATGACTCATCGCTTTATAAATAGTTTCTTTATCTTCATAACCAGAAATAATTATTACGCCTAAGTTAGGGTAAGAACGCCTAATACTAATTAAACTATTAAAACCTTGAGCGCCAGGAATATCTAAATCAAGTAATAGTAAATCAGCATCTTGCCCGAGTGCTAAATATTGCTCTAATTCTGGAATAGTTTGCGCTTCAAAAACTTCAGCATTAGCAAAATTCGCTTTTAAGGTTATAGTCAACGCTTGGCGAAATAATGGATGATCATCCGCCAATATCATTTTCATACTATCGTTCATAGTTATACTCATATTACTGTTATGCATTACAAAAGGCAATCAAGGTAAAAACTTACAATGTAACAAACACAATAACAAAATCTATATAAGCCTGCTAGCGTGAAATACAGATTTACCAAAACATGCTAGCTTAACTTTCACGCTGTGCCTATAAACTAAACAATACTAATAGTAAACTCTGGCAATGCTTGAATAACTTTTTTAACTGTACAAGTGTTCGCTGCAGCAAGTATTGCTTTATTATATTTCTTAGGAAAATTGTCAGGAAGCGTCACTTCAAGTGTGATTTTTTTCTTGTAATGATCATCTTCACTCAGGTTTTCATTATACTGTACTACTTTCAGCCCTGCTGTACTTATTTCACGTTTTTGACAAAACTTACGCATATAAAAAGCGGCACAAAGTGGCATACTGGCTAAAAAATAATCAAACGGCTCTGGCTGTTCTGCCTTGCCACCAACAGCGATACTTTGATCACTAATAATTTCATGTTCACCAAAACAAGCCTTTAATTGTTGTCCTTCGAGTAAATTTACTTCAATTTTCATATTTTATTCCCATAACAAACTTAGTTGCTTTCATAATATATGAGCATTATCTAATGTTGCAATCATCTTTGTTAAATTCTTCGAAATTAATTCAATTGGGACAAATCAATAACAAATAGCGCTTGAATATCACTCAAAATAGATATACTGTACATTTATACAGTAAAACCATTTTACTCGATTAATCATCGTAATCAAAAGGTGTATGACAATGATTAGCATAAATAATATTAATATAATCAATAATTCCACAAACATCACTACTGACACAAATGCTAACTGGTTACAGCTTACTCAGGTAAATAATAACTGTGAGCTATCGAGCCAATATGCTCATATATGCCAACAACATAAGCAACAAAAAAAATGGGTTTTGTTCATTAACCCCGAAGAAAGCTCAATCGAGCAGCTACTACATACTCATGATATTGATGCTTCAAAAATATTAATGGTTAATTACAAAAACGCTCTTAAAGGAAATATAAAAGTAGAGTTAGCACAGATTAAATCCGTATTAAGTAAAGGTAATTGTTCAGCCGTAATTGTGTCAAACAGTTCATTTGCGGCACAAGAAATAGCGCAATTAGAAAGCTCAGCAAAAAAGGGAGAAACACGATGCTTTTTATTAAAAAACAAAGCAACAGGCAACTATCCTTTAGCTAACCAACGAGTAATGCATTAAAAGTAGTTAGCTGTATTAGTGTTATCAATAATTAACGTTAAAATCTAGATATACAAAAGCCTCAAACCCTGACGGATTTTAGGCTTCTTTAATTGTCTAGTTTTATTGAATTGAACATTCATTATTTCAATTGGTATTATATATGCTCTACTGACATAATTTCATATTCAACCACACCGCCTGGCGTAGTGATATCTATTTCAGTATCAACTTTTTTACCCATTAAACCACGAGCAATAGGTGAATTTAATGAAATTCTCCCTGTTTTAAAGTCCGCTTCATCATCACCAACAATTTGGTAAGTCACTTCAGCTTCAGTATCAATATTTAGTAATTTGACGGTAGTGCCAAAGATAACCTTGCCATGATTAGGTATTGCGGTTACATCAATAACTTGCGCATTACATAATCGACCTTCAATGTCTTGAATACGTCCTTCGCAAAAACCTTGCTCTTCTTTAGCCGCATGATACTCAGCATTTTCTTTTAAATCGCCATGTTCTCGGGCAGTGGCAATATCTTTTACAATACGTGGGCGTTTCTCAGTCTTTAAAACTCTAAGCTCTTCTTTTAGCAGTTCAGCACCACGTAAGGTCATTGGGTATTTAGTCATTTTACTCTTCTTATTCAAACGATAAAGGCGGTTTACTTGAAAATAATACCAATCGGACTAATTAATTGATCACTTAGCGAGAATTAAAAGGCTTAGAGGCAATGCATTGATTGAAGAGAATGGTTATTCCCTTGTCAAAGTCAATAACGCAGCATATAAGCCTTTTAAACTCGCCCTTTGGGAGTTCATTAGCAAACTGATAACAGCACAAAATGAATGAAATATAGAATAACTATATTTAACTCATTTTGTTTGTTCTAAGCTCGCTAATGCAACTCTAAGTTGGTCAATTAATTAATCCGTTTGGTATATAACCACCTTTATAAAAAATTAGGTAAGACAAAGATTAAAACGTTAATAGATGTCTTACATTTCTTAGCTACATTTTTTATGTAACTCTTGTATTGAAGTTACTGTATTTCTGTCATCGGCAGCATGCGCCTGACAAGCCGCAAAAGCCGCATTAAGCGTGGTAGTATAAGCAACTTTATAACGAAGTGCTCCACCACGCAAGGCCTTAGAATCTTCAATCGCTTTGCGACCTTCAGTGGTATTAATAATATAGCTATACTCACTGTTTTTAATTCTATCAAGAATATGTGGGCGGCCTTCATGCACTTTATTTACCAAACGTACGGGAACGTCGGCTTCACCAAGTACCACAGCAGTGCCGTGAGTTGCATCAAGCTCATAACCAAGTTCAACCATTTGCTTAGCGAGCTCAACAACCCGTACTTTATCACTGTTACGAACAGAAATAAGCGCACGACCTGATTTAGGCACACTAACACCAGCGCCTAAACTTGCTTTTGCATAGGCTTCTTCAAACGTTTTACCTACACCCATCACTTCACCTGTTGAGCGCATTTCAGGGCCAACTAGCGGGTCACTACCATGGAACTTATTAAACGGAATAACCACTTCTTTAACAGAGAAATACGGTGGAATAACTTCTTTGGTTATGCCCTGCTCTTTAAGTGATTTACCCGCCATAACACGAGCACCAATTTTCGCAAGTGGCACCGCAGTCGCTTTTGAAACAAAAGGTACGGTACGAGCAGCACGAGGATTTACTTCAATTAAGTAAACTTCGTTATCTTTCACCGCCATTTGCGTATTCATTAAACCAATTACGCCTAGTTCAAATGCTAAATCAGTTACTTGCTTACGCATCACATCTTGAATTTCTTGACTCAAGCTATAGGCAGGTAATGAACAGGCACTGTCACCTGAATGAACACCCGCTTGCTCAATGTGTTGCATAATGCCACCGATAACCACATCAGTACCATCACAAATCAAGTCGATATCTACTTCGATGGCATCATCAAGGAAGTGATCAAGCAGTATTGGCGAATCGTTTGAGACACTTACCGCTTCGGTCATATAACGACGTAAATCATCTAGATCGTAGACGATTTCCATCGCACGACCACCTAATACGTAGGATGGGCGCACAACTAATGGAAAACCAATGGCTTCAGCTTTAGCCATGGCTTCTTCTACAGACGTTACCGTCGCATTTTCAGGTTGTAATAAACCTAAACGGTCAACCGCTTGTTGAAAACGTTCTCTGTCTTCGGCTCTATCGATGGCATCTGGCGAAGTACCAATAATAGGTACACCCGCTGCTTCTAAAGCACGCGCAAGTTTAAGTGGTGTTTGACCACCGTATTGCACGATAACGCCCTTAGGCTTTTCAATACGAACAATTTCTAATACATCTTCAAAAGTAATTGATTCGAAATATAATCTGTCTGAGGTATCATAATCGGTAGAAACCGTTTCAGGGTTACAGTTAACCATAATCGTTTCATAGCCATCTTCGCGTAAGGCAAGCGCCGCATGAACACAACAATAGTCAAATTCAATTCCTTGACCTATACGGTTAGGGCCACCACCTAAGATCATGATGGAATCTTTATTGGTAGGATTAGCTTCACACTCTTCATCATAAGTAGAATACATGTAAGCCGTATCAGAGCTAAATTCAGCCGCACAGGTATCAACACGTTTATACACAGGGTAGATATTGGCATTATGACGTTTTTTACGAATTTCTGATTCATTTACGCCAATAACATCCGCTAAACGTGAATCAGCAAAACCTTTGCGTTTAAGTTGTCGTAAGTACTCAGGCGTTAAAATTTTCATGCCGCCGTCACGTACTTTTGCTTCGTCTAACACGATGTCTTCTATTTGCACTAAGAACCAGCGATCAATATTGGTTAAACGGAATACATCATCAACGCTTAATCCTAAACGAAACGCGTCAGCTATGTACCAAATTCTGTCGCTACCCGCTTCTTGCAATTCATGCATTATTTTAGTTTTTGCACCTGGCTGAGTAACATCAACCATAGAATCAAAACCATTAACGCCGACTTCTAAGCCACGTAATGCTTTTTGCATTGATTCTTGGAAGTTACGGCCAATGGCCATTACTTCACCAACAGACTTCATTTGTGTGGTTAGTCTATCTTCACAACCGGCAAATTTTTCAAAGTTGAAACGTGGGATCTTTGTAACAACGTAATCAATAGTTGGCTCAAACGACGCCGGCGTTTTACCGCCAGTGATATCATTGGTTAACTCATCTAGGGTATAACCTACGGCTAATTTCGCCGCTATTTTAGCAATAGGGAAACCTGTCGCTTTTGACGCCAATGCTGATGAGCGAGAAACACGTGGGTTCATTTCAATAATAACCATACGGCCAGTATCAGGACAAATACCAAACTGGACGTTTGAACCGCCGGTTTCAACACCTATTTCACGCAATACTGCCAAAGAGGCATTACGCATAATTTGGTATTCTTTATCCGTTAAGGTTTGCGCAGGTGCTACGGTGATTGAATCACCGGTATGAATACCCATAGGATCAACGTTTTCTATACAACAAATAATGATACAGTTATCATTTTTGTCGCGTACCACTTCCATTTCATATTCTTTCCAACCAATTAATGATTCATCAATCAATAATTCAGTGGTTGGCGATAAATCTAAGCCACGGGTACAGATTTCAGTAAACTCTTCGGTGTTATAAGCAATACCACCACCGGTACCGCCCATGGTAAATGATGGACGAATAATACAAGGAAAACCTAAGTGTTTAGCAGCCTCATGCGCTTCTTCAATAGTATGGACAATTTCAGCATTTGGTGTATCAAGACCAATCGATTTCATGGCTTTGTCAAAACGAGAGCGATCTTCCGCTTTATCAATTGCGTCAGCAGAAGCACCAATCATTTCAACATTAAATTCTTTTAATACACCTTTAGCTTCAAGCTCTAAGGCACAGTTTAATGCAGTTTGACCACCCATGGTGGGTAATATCGCACAAGGACGCTCTTTTTCAATGATTTTACGCACAACTTCCCAGTGAATTGGTTCGATGTAAGTGGCATCGGCCATATCAGGATCGGTCATGATGGTGGCAGGATTAGAGTTAACTAATACCACTCGGTAACCTTCTTCACGTAATGCTTTACACGCTTGCGCGCCGGAATAATCAAACTCACAGGCTTGACCAATAACAATTGGGCCTGCACCTAAAATCAAGATAGTTTTTAAATCTGTTCTTTTTGGCATGTTTTCATTCTCTCTTATCTTGGTTGTAGGTTTAAGCTTGAGTTGCTTTGTATTCGTTAATCAAGTCAATAAAATGATCGAATAATGGGGCCGCATCATGAGGACCGGGGCTCGCTTCAGGATGACCTTGAAAGCTAAACGCAGGCTTGTCTGTACGATGAAGGCCTTGCAATGAATCATCAAATAACGATTTATGTGTTACTTTTAAATTGCTCGGTAAATTAGTTCCGTCAACGGCAAAACCATGGTTTTGTGAGGTGATCATAACAACGTCACGGTCAAAGTCTTTTACCGGATGATTAGCGCCATGGTGACCAAATTTCATTTTGATAGTTTTCGCACCGCTGGCTAAAGCCAATAATTGATGCCCTAAACAAATACCAAATACAGGAATATCTGTTTCTAAAATAGTTTTAATCGCGCTAATAGCGTAATCACAGGGTTCAGGGTCACCTGGGCCATTTGATAAGAAGATACCGTCTGGATTCATCGCTAGCACTTCACTTGCCGGTGTTTGTGCTGGCACCACAGTTAATCGACAACCACGGTCTACTAACATCCGTAAAATATTGCTTTTCGCGCCAAAATCATAAGCAACTACGTGAAAGTTTAACTTATCTAGTGAGTTACTAAAATCGGTGTAGCCTTCACCCATTGCATGACCAAGTGACCAGCTGCCTGAAACCCATTGGTATTGCTCTTTAGTTGAGACTACTTTAGCTAAGTCCATCCCTTTAAGGCCAGGAAAGTCTTTAGCCTGTGTTAGCGCTTTAGCTTGCGCTACTTGTAAGCTTTCATCACTAGCGTCATCGATAGTTATTATGCAACCATTTTGTGCACCTTTCTCTCGAAGAATTCGGGTTAACTTACGCGTGTCTATTTCGCTAATACCGAGAATGTTATTGGCGATTAAGTATTCGCTCAAACCTTGCTCATTTCGAAAGTTACTGGCGAGTAAAGGTAAATCTCGGATCACTAAACCTTTCGCATGAATACTGTCTGACTCTCTATCTTCTGAGTTAGTACCGGTATTACCAATATGCGGGTATGTCAGGGTAATAATTTGCTCTGCATAAGACGGGTCGGTAAGAATTTCTTGGTAACCTGTCATCGAAGTATTAAATACTACTTCTCCTACAGCCGTTCCCTGTGCACCAATTGCGGTACCTTTAAATACAGTACCGTCTTCCAGTACTAAAATAGCAGATGTAGCCAATGTAACCTCCAAAAAGAAGAAATAACTTTATCAAACAATATTTTTTAGTTAACTTGTTCAATAAACGTAATGTAACAAAAAATTCATTTATGCTCCCATATAGGGAAATATATTTCTTAGAATATAGTCAAATAAGTCACTATAATGCTAAGTAAAAATTGCACATAAAAAATGCCAAAAACAGGCTTTTCACTAAATTCTTGACAAAATCCACTTATTTTACGCTTGTTGTCTTTATTCGTCTAGTAAAAAATGTAAGAACCTGTTCTTTTATGTGATTTGAACTCTTTTAGTAACCAAACCATCAAAAAGAGTACCTATCTAAAAATAAAACCAATATTATTTATTTGAAATTGATGTCAAATAAACATCAATAGCTTTTACCATAAACGACTCAACTTTAAGCTGTATAGTTTAATTTAAAGGACAAAGCACGGAGTTGACGTCAGTCAATGAGTACTTTTGACACCTAAATTGGGCGATACAGCGACAAGATGTGCTGTTTCTAATCTTTTAGACCCAAAACATCTTGCATATCATAAAAGCCATTATCGGCATTACTTAACCAAAATGCAGCACGCATGGCGCCTAACGCAAAAGTCATTCGTGAGCTTGCTTTATGAGTTATTTCTATTCGCTCACCCAAATCAGCAAAGTAAGCTGTATGTTCGCCAACAATATCGCCTGCTCTTATCGTAGCAAAACCAATTGTTTCTCTACTTCTTTCACCGGTAATACCTTCACGGCCATAAACAGCAACTTTATTTAAATCACGACCTAAGGTGTCGGCAATAACCTGTCCCATTTTTACCGCGGTACCAGAAGGTGCATCTTTTTTGAATCTATGGTGTGCTTCAAAAATTTCTATATCAGTATAGTCGCCAATTGCCTTTGCGGTTACTTCGAGTAACTTAAACATTAAATTAACACCAACCGAGGTATTAGGCGCTAAAATAACAGGTATTGTTTCACCCGCTTTTTCAATCAGTTGTACTTGCTCGTCACTAAACCCGGTAGTACCAATGACTAAGGATTTTTTATGGCTTTGGCACCATTTTATATTTTCTAACGTTGCTTCAATTGAGGTAAAGTCTATCAACACTTGCGCATCAGACAACTGCGTTAATTGGGTTGATGTCGTCAATCCTATAGCACCAATACCGGCTAACTCACCTAGATCAAAGCCGGCAAAAGAAGAGCTAGTACGGACAGTACCACCAACTAATTCAATACTTTCATGTTCATGAGCGGCTTGAATAAGATTACGCCCCATACGTCCACTACAGCCTAATATGGCTACTTTTACTTTCATTTTTATTCTCTTTTAATGCTAAGGCTAATTATTATATCAATTGGTATTAGTCACTTATTGAAAACTCATGCGCTAATGATAATGAGTTAGCTAGCTCATGTGAAACAACATTAATTATTGCTAACTTCTGCTCAGGACTATTTAAAATACTGATATGATAATAAGCACAAAAATCGGCAAATACCTGTCCTTGCTCATCGATAAAATTCCAATCGACACAAGCGAGTAATAAGTCATCGTTGATTGACATATAACTCGACTTTTGAGCAATTATTTTAGCGGTATTGGCTTGTTTAAGTTGGGTGAAAATATTATTAAGTTCTTGTCGGCAGTCATCAATATTATTAACCAATACTATCTTGTCTGGTGTATGTAAAGTGCAAGGTAGGTGGTAACACGCCACTACCGCATCAAGATCATAAGATCTAAATGCCGATAAATAATTATCAAACAAAGTTTCAATTTGCTGAGTTTTCACACTTACCTCTTATGCCTATTATAATAAATCACTTACACGATCTTTCACATCAGGAGAATGTGCATCAGGATAATTGCTCCTGCATTATCTAATAAGGTACTTCCTGTACCGTCTGCATTCTCTAATAAGTTACATCCATGTGACGTCATGTGACCGCGACATACCGTTCATCCTGAACATACACGCTCCTTCACATCAGGATAATTGCTCCTGCATTATCTAATAAGTCACATCCATGTGACGTCATGTGATCGCGACATACCGTTCATCCTGAACATAAAAAAGCCCTCAACTGAGGGCTTTTTAAAATAATTGAATTAGCTAATTATACTTAACAATTCAACTTCAAATACTAAGGTTGAATAAGGTGGTATTGCACCTTGTGAGCCTTGCTCACCGTAAGCTAAACCATATGGAATAGTTAATTTCCATTTACTGCCTTCTGTCATTAACTGTAATGCTTCAGTCCAACCAGCAATAACGCCACCAACAGGGAACTCCGCAGGTTGACCGCGATCTACTGAACTATCAAACACATCACCGTTAGCAAACGTACCGTGGTAATGCACACTTACCGTGCTTGCAGCTGATGGTTTTTCACCTTCACCCGTGGTGATCACTTCATATTGTAAACCAGATTCAGTAACAGAAACTTCATCGCGTTTAGCATTTTCTACAAGGAAAGCTTCGCCTTCAGCAGATTTTTCTTTAGCGATAGCTTGCTCTTGCTCTTGTAATTTTTTAGAGATCACCGAAAAAGCAGCGTTTAAATCTTCATCAGATACTTTACTATCTGCATTAGCAAGCGCATCAGCGATGCCAGCTTGAACAGCCGTAATATCAAAATCTTGAAAAGGATTACTACGTAATTGATCACCTAATTGACGACCTACACCGTAGCTTACACGTTGCTCAATAGTTTCGTAGTTGTTTTCAGAAATAGTGCTTTCAGACATAGTTTACTTCACTCATTACATAAATAGATTAAAAGGTAGCAGCTATTCACTAATATTTAGGTGTGCCATTTGGTAGTCACTTAACTGATGATCTTACATAATACAGGCATAAGATTTTCGATTAATGCACCATAAAAATGACAGATGGCGAATAGTTACAAAAAGTAAGTTACCACCTACTTTCAAATTGGGCGCGAGTTTACCATAAAGCCAAGCTAGTATGTAGTCGCTCTGTATGACAATTTGGACTTATTTATAAGGATAAAATAGCATATTTAAAATCTTCACTTCACACAACAATAGTTTACTGAATATAATAGCTTATTAATTTCTCTGCATAATTATAATAATATCTATGACCAGTAAATCTATAAAACATTCTAAACCTAACAAAACAAGCATTATTGCCTTATTACCCTTTATTGTTTTTCTTGGGGTTTTCCTTGGTACGGGCATCATTCTTACCCTACAAGGTGTTGAATTTGCTTTTTATCAGCTGCCGGCAAGTATTGCCATTATCCCCGCTATTTTCGTTGCTATCTATTTAGGTAAGGTGGTCGCTAAAGAAACGATAGAAACACAAATAACTCAATTTATTAATGGCGTTGGTCAGGCAAATATTATCACCATGTGTATTATTTATCTCTTGGCAGGCGCTTTTGCCAGTGTAGCTAAAGCAACCGGCAGTGTTGATGCCAGCGTTCAATTAGGTTTAGCGATATTTCCCTCTTATTTGTTATTACCTGGTTTGTTTTTAGTGGCTGCATTTTTGTCTACGGCCATGGGAACATCAATGGGCACCATCGCCGCTATAGCCCCAATAGCCTTAGGTTTTATTGACTCTGCGGGGCTTGATTCTGCCGTCGTTGCTGGTTGTTTAATTTCTGGTGCCATTTTTGGTGATAACTTATCAATAATTTCTGATACCACCATTGCTTCTACTCGCAGCCAAGGCGCACAGATGAAGGACAAATTTAAAGTTAACTTTAAATTTGCGATACCTGCGGCAATTTTGTGTTTAATAATTTTCACGGTACTAGGGCAAAGTATTAATTATGAAATGACTAACGATGCCGACTTTATTGGTCTTGTTCCTTATATTGTTATTTTAGTTTTGGCACTATCTGGGGTCAATGTACTGGTGGTATTAACCCTAGGGATAGTGCTGGCAGCGATCATTGGTATGGTGAGTAACGATTATCAATTATCTACGTGGATCAGCGACATTAACGCTGGTTTTTCAAGTATGCAAGACATCTTTATCTTGTCATTATTTATTGGCGGCTTAAGTGAGTTAATTCGCCATCAAGGCGGTTTAGCCGCATTAACACAAGGTATAGAGTCGTTAGCCAGAAAGTTAAGCCCAAATAATAAAAAACGTGCAGCCGGTTTTGGTATTGCTGGTTTAACCTTTTGCTGTAATTTTTTTACTGCAAACAACACGGTATCAATAATAATTACGGGTGAAACAGCAAAAGAACTCGCCACCGATGGCGGGCTAAAACCGGCACAATCTGCCAGTTTGCTTGATATTTTCGCCTGTATTAATCAGGGTCTGTTACCTTATGGTGCACAAGCTTTACTGCTGGGAGCTACCTTAGGTATTTCTCCTTTGGCAGTGGTTTCCCATGCCTTTTATCCAATGATTTTATTTTTTGTTGCCGGTTTCGCTTTTTGGCGAATGACTAGGGCTTAACTTTTCAATCAATTGAGGCTAAAAGCGTTGACATATTAACCGAGCATCAACGCTTTGAGCTACAACAAAGAAGGTTATGCCACTTTACCTAAGCCTAATAAAATCACCTTCATTAACCATGTTTCGCTAACAAAGCGACTAGGTCATCTTCCGTCAATATTGTCACTCCTAGGTCTTGCGCTTTAGTAAGTTTAGAGCCAGATTTTTCACCAGCAACAAGAAAATGCGTTTTTGCCGAAACACTGCCTGATACTTTTGCCCCTAATGACTGCAATGCCGCTTTTGCTTCACTACGCCCCATTTGCGTTAGTGTGCCTGTTAATACAAACGTTTGTTCCGCTAATGGCTGTTTATCAGCACTTTTCTCTATAATATTAGGCCAAGTCATTATTTCATCTAGTGCTGAAACTACCGCAATATTGTGGCTTTCTTTAAAAAAGTTAACAATATTTTTTGCTACAACTTCGCCAACATCACTCACCGCTTGTAAAGCGTCAAAGCTAGCTGTTTGAATAGCTGCTAAGGTAAAAAAGTGACTGGCTAAATTAGCAGCGGTTGCCTCACCTACTTCACGGATACCTAAACCATAAATAAATTTCGCTAAAGTGGTTTCTTTAGCCTTTTCAAGTGCAGTAATTAAATTTATCGCCGACTTCTTCCCCATTCGGTCCATGGTACTAATATCAATTTCAGTTAGTTTAAATAAATCAGCTGGCGTGGTGATTAAGTTTTCATCCACTAATTGTTCTACTAATTTATCCCCTAAACCATCGACGTCGTGGGCTTTACGTGAGGAAAAATGCTTAATTGCTTCTTTACGTTGTGCTTGGCAAAAAAGTCCCGCTGTACAGCGCAGTACGGCTTCGCCTTCAGCTTTAGTAACTTTTGAGTCGCATACAGGACAACTACTAGGAAAAACAATATCTTTTACATCGTCACCACGTTTAGCAATAACGACTGAAACAATTTGCGGAATAACATCTCCTGCCCGACGTATAACCACACTATCGCCTATTTTCAAACCTAAGCGAGCAATTTCATCTTGATTATGCAAGGTGGCATTCGAGACTGTCACCCCACCAACAAAAATAGGTTTTAAACGAGCCACAGGGGTGATTGCCCCAGTACGTCCAACTTGAAATTCAACGTCTTCAACAAGTGTCAGCTCTTCTTGGGCAGGAAATTTATAAGCAATAGCCCAACGCGGCGCACGAGCAACAAAGCCCAGTTTTTCTTGTAAGACAATGTTATCAACTTTAAGTACAGTGCCATCAATTTCATAACTTAACGCATCACGTTTACTAAGTATATCTTGATAAAAATCATCCACTTGCTGTGGGTTTTCTAACAAACGAACTTCTGGACACATAGGTAGACCTAGCGCCTTTATCTGACATAACCGCTCATAATGCGATGACTTTAAAAACGCTTGCTCAATTAACGCTTTATTTTCTCCAGATAAATCACCAACGTAGCCTAAGCCATAAGCATAGAAAGCTAAATTTCGCTTAGCGGTAATTTTAGAGTCTAATTGTCGTAAACTACCTGCTGCAGCATTACGAGGGTTAGCAAAAGATTTTTCACCTTTCTTTTTCGCTTGTTCATTAAGCTTATTGAAGCTAGCTTTAGGCATAAAGACTTCACCGCGCACTTCAATAATACCGGGATAATCAATACCGCTTTCCCCAATAAGCTTCAAAGGGATAGATTTAATGGTGCGAATATTTGTGGTAATATTTTCGCCTGTACTACCGTCTCCTCGGGTTGCAGCTTGTACTAAAATCCCTTGTTCATAACGTAGACTTACCGCTAGACCATCAAGTTTTGGCTCGGCGCATATAACAATATCACTTTGCGTAACTAACCTATCTTGCAGGCGTTTAACAAAAGCTTGCCATTCATCTAGCGAAAAAACATTATCAAGCGACAACATCGGTAATTGATGAGTAACTTGGGTAAACGCCTTTAACGGCTCCCCACCCACTTTTTGACTAGGTGAATCAAGTGTTTTTAACTGTGGATGGTTTTGCTCAATATTGATTAATTCGCGCATTAATCTATCGTATTCAGCATCAGGCACGCTAGGTTCGTTAAGTACGTAATATTGATGATTATACTTGTTAATTTGTTGTTGGATTTTACTTAATTGTTGTTGTAAAGCGCTTATTGATGAAGAAGCATTTGGCATGTTTGGGATTACTCAAAAACGAAATCTAGAAAGCCGGCAAAGGTTTCAAAGGTTTCAAAGAAATAAGTCGATGGTTTGTTTATTCAACGCGAGCAAGGCGATATTGTCGGTCAAACTCACGTATTTTACTGACGTAGTGTTGCTCAGTTTGTTTGGTCATTATATTACGTTTATCGTCAACTAGCTGTGCAGAAAATTCAGCAGCTAACTGTTTAGCAGCTGCTAGCATTTGTTCAAAAGCGGCAAAAGGATCACTAGCATTAGGTAAGGTCATAAATAAACTAACCCCTTGCGTGACAAAAGTTTCCATGGTGTCGAGTTCAAACGAGCCAGGATTTAACATATTCGCTAAACTAAAGGTAACAGCTCCATTACCGGCATTATCTTGATGACGATGGAATATATTCATTTCACCGTATTTCATCCCTAATGTTAATAAACTAGGTAATAATACCGCACCTGACATTTGTTGATGCGCAGGCATAACAACACTTAAAATAATAACTTGAGTTTCCAGTACTGGATTACTGATTTTTTTATTCTCTTGAGCTTGTTCTATTGATTGGTCAATATTAATACTGGGCATGGATTCATTATCTAAAGCCAAACCATCACCAAAATTAATGTCCATTTGTGGTCGTTTGGTCGCGCCACGCTTAATTTCTGCTTTTATGTTAGCTTTTTTATTAATTACTTTTTTCGTTGCTGGCTTAGCCTGAATAACGGGTTGTTGATAGAGCTGATTTTCTAAAATTATTTCTTCTTTAGCATCGGTAATGGCCATTGGTTTTTCTTGAAAAGTAGATCCCGCTGGTTCAACATCATGTTCAGAAATTTGCTCTTGAGAAATTAGTTCACTATATACTTCATCACGTTGCCCACCATCAAGATGACTAATTTCATCAAGACCAATCGATTGCTTAAAATCTTGTTCACTGCTTACTTCTGGCTCATTAGCCTGTTTGAGTACTTTAACCTGACCGACGCCATCTTGATCAAAACCTTTACCGTCAAAATCTCGCGACAGTGGCTGCACTTTCTTTTTACTGGCTTTAAGCTTATAAGGGTTTTTTTGCTTTCTAATGGTCCACAAACCATGAATAAAGATGGCAGCAATTACTACACCACTAAGAATAATTAATAAGTTTCTGAAGTTATCTTCCATTGTTATGCCTGTATTATCATCTTTTCTAAGGAGAATTGAAATTTTTATTATTCTGTTTAAGTTATCAAAGTAACTCTAACAGAAACAGTGGTATTTTGTAACAAGTTAGTGCTGTTCTTACACTAACAGTACATTTATACTCAAGTGAGTAATATCAACATGTTAACGTATTTATTAATCAATGACTCATCCAAAAAAAACCACAAACAATCCTAATTATAATCAAATAAAACAGCCTATTGCCAATAGTGGTATGGGATATTTCTTTAAAGGCTTTGAACTTATTCAATTAAAAGGCATACGCCGCTTTGTCTTCATTCCGTTACTAATCAATCTACTATTATTTAGTGTCGCTTTCTATTTTATGTTCATGGAACTTGAACACTACATGACAATATTAATTGACTGGCTACCCAATTGGTTAAGTTGGCTTAGCTCTGTATTATGGCCACTTGCGGTGATCACCATATTAATTGTTTTTTCATTTATATTTAGTACTGCGGCTAATTGGCTTGCCGCACCTTTTAATGGTTTACTCTCAGAAAAAATAGAGCTGCTTTTACTTAAAGAAAAGGCGCGGGAAATACCAATCGTCGATGACAACATGATGGACATTGTTAAAGATATTCCCAGAACCCTTAATCGTGAACTGCAAAAACTCACTTATTACTTACCACGCGCTATTGGTTTTTTTATATTACTGTGGATTTTACCTATTATTGGTCAAGTGATGTGGTTTTTATTTGTTGCTTGGATGATGGCAGTACAATACAAAGACTACCCTTTTGATAATCACAAAATTTCTTTTACCGTGATGAAGCAAACGATACAAGCACAGCGAAAGTTGAGTTATGGCTTTGGCGTTAGTGTCGCAGTATTTTCAATGTTACCCTTGGTTAACTTAATTGTTATGCCTGTTGCTATTTGTGGTGCCACTGCATTGTGGGTTGATCACTACCGTGATGACTTTATACCTAGTTGATTGTCGCACTATGGCTATAAATCGTATATATTTAAATAAGTTGGCAAAGTTATTATAGGATTATGCAATGAACAATAAGCATTTAAGCAAACTTTCACTATTCGTTAGTACTATTTTACTGAGTTGTAGCACAAGTATATATGCCCTAGAAGATAGCGAAGCGAGTACAAACAATATCATTATACCTATGATGACCAATGCCCAAGTTTTTGCTGATTTTACCGATGATATACCCGCGGTATTAAATTATTTCACCAACGCATCCGAAGAACAAATAATTGATTTTTATCAACAACATTATAGTGACTCCCTTTCACAAGAAAGAAAACGCGGTCATTTAACCTTAACTTACCAGCAAGATAAACATAATGTACGTGTCGTTATTTCTCAACAAAATAGAAAACGGCAAGTGGATGTTATTGTTGAGCTAAAAGAAAAATAGTGTCCTGCGAACAAAGCCACTAACCAGTAATAGCATTCCGATTAAACACTGATATCAATAGAGCGACCACGTCGCTCATCGGCACTTCCTTGTCTTTGCGTCGCTTTAGTTTCTTCTACTAATTCAATTTGTACTTGTCGACGTTGCTCTGCTATTTGTTGCGCTCTTTGCTCATCTATACGCTCATGCTGTTGCTGTAACACTTGTGCTACCGCATTCTGCGATGAATCGTTACTTATTGAAGAAACCATAACTTTTTCCTTTTTAGTTGTTTAAAAAACAAACTAGGCATTAAGATTATAGCAAAATATTCACATTATATTGATGCTAAAAAATAATTGCATAATGCCAAATTACTCGATAACCTTTGACTTCTCATTTCTCAACAATTAATAATCAATTAGGCTATTTATGAAAAAACGATTACTGATAATAGTAGCCAGCGGCTTTTTATTTAGTTGCGCCGACACTCGCTCTCACATAACAACCAATAAAACAGAGACAAAGATTCAGCAAGCAAAGACAAAAAATGTAACCTATACGTGCAATAGAAATACTCACTTATCCGTCAACTTTACTTATCCAAATAATGAAAGCGAGCAAAGTATTGTAATCATCAATGGTTTTGGCAAAAAGGCTATCATTCTCCCGAATAAAGCGATTGCATCCGGTTTCCTTTTTTCTAATGGTAAATATACTTTGCGTGGTAAAGGAGAAAAAATCACCTGGACTGTCGGGCGTATGGCACCTTTTCAATGTTCAGTCAACGATAAACTCACCCTTAAAGAAAACGTAAAGTAAAACATATTTTTTTTCTGGGTTAAGATAAAGTAAAAAGCAATTTAACGCTATGTTAAACTAGTCACCAAAGAATTTTTAAGCGCTTATTTAAGGTACCACCATGAGAAAAACATTTTCATTAACCCATGAAAAAATCAAAAGCCCACGACTTGTTGATGCGATCAAGCATGAGGTAAAAAAATACCTTAAAAGAGAAAGAAACAAAAAGTTACCTGAAGATGTTGATTTTTGGGATTTTGATTGTAAATACGGACACACTAAAGAATCAGCCGAAGTTATCCATACTTCAGCGCTCAACAAGAGTATTGATGATGCCGTACAAAATGAGCTAACAAGTTTTTACATGGAAATTTTAGTAAAGCCGGGTAAGAGAACGAAAAAGCCAATTGAAGATAGTGATGATGGTGAAGAGTAACCAGTAATTAAATACTGATATGTTAAGTAGAAATCGCTGAAATTTCACGATCTCTACTTTACATCATTGACAGAAAAACTGAATAGACTAACTTGGAAAAACACGATTCTTTTGTAATAACTTACCCAAAATACCTTCTACAGATAAAGAGGCTGCTTTAGCAAACTTTTCAGCTAAACCTTTTTTTACTTCATACTTAATGGCAACTACTTTGTGGCTTTTACTAATATTTTGTAAATAATCATCGCTTGTTTGAATAGTATCAACTAGACCTAATTCTAAGGCTTTAGTACCAAACCAATGCTCTCCTGTGGCAACTTTGTTTAGATCTAAACTTGCTCTATGTTCACTGACAAAGTTTTTAAATAACACGTGAGTTTCTTCAAGTTCTTCAATAAATTTTTCTTTACCTTTTTCAGTGTTTTCACCAAACATTGTGACCGTACGTTTAAACTCACCTGCGGTAAACTGCTCAAAATCAATATTATGTTTCTTTAACAGCTTATTAAAATTAGGCAACTGGGCAATAACACCAATTGAGCCAAGAATAGCAAATGGGGCTGCGATAATTTTATTCGCCACACAGGCCATCATATAACCACCTGAGGCAGCTACTTTATCTACAGAAACAGTGAGAGGAATATCATGTTGGCGAATCCGGTCTAATTGCGACGATGCTAAACCGTAACCATGCACCATACCGCCACCACTTTCTAAGCGTACAAAAACTTCATCTTCTTTAGTCGCAACCGACAAGATAGCAGAAACTTCTTCACGTAGTGAACTGACTTCTTTAGCATCAATACTGCCTTTGAAATCAATAACAAATACTTTAGATTTACCTGGTATGACACCATCATGGTCAAGTGTCGATTTTTTCTTTGCTGACAGTTTATCTTCTTTAGCTTTTTTCTTTGCTAAGAGCTTATCTGCTTTTTCTTTTTGCTTTAACTCTTCTTTATTTAATAATGCATGAATAACCTCTTGCTCAACCTCTTCAAATTGCTCTGATAAGTCAGTGATTTCCAACTCACCTTTTTTATGTTTTTGTTTTATTGCTGATGCAGCAATAACCGCAATAATTGCAATAAAGGCTAAGACAAAGGTGACTGTTTTTGCTAAAAACAAACCATATTCATATAAAAAGTCCAATTTTTTTCTCCTGAGATAACATACTTTAAAATAATAATTTTCGAATGCTAATTATATGGGGCTAAATAGCCATAAAAAAACCCTCACGATTGAGGGTTTTTCATTTTATCATTAAGTTAGGGTCTATTGACCTTTCGCTGTTAAATTTTGTTCGAGATAAAAGCGTTTTAATCGCGGCGAGTAGTGTGTAGCCTAGTCACTCTAAGCAAATACTACTCAACAAAGAGTAAAACGCTTTTAGCCGAATCCTTCGGACAGCGTTTGTTGGACATTTTCACGGCGTTATCGCCTTTTTATGTGGAACAACCACATGACAAAGGCTCTGCCTTGTATAAATGCCCAACAAACAACTGCAAAAACAATCTCAAAAGTTCAACAGACCCTTAAATATTATTTGACAATTTCGCTGTCTACTACGGGTATAGTGGTGCCGCCAGTAGCTAAGAAAGTGGCAACTTGTGTTTGCATTTCTTTAGTTGCTCTTGCGGCAAACTCTTCGCTAGCAGTAACTCCGTCATAATGAGTCGGGTTAATAACAGAGCTATGATGGCCATATAAGAATTTAACCGCACCTGACACTTTCTTTTCTTCATCTCCCGTAGTTTCTTGTGAAACAGCCGGTAAGTCTAACAAAGTAATTATTGGCTCTGTACCACCTAAAGCAGCAAATGGCGCTATATTGGTAACGACTTGATCCGATAAGTTATCAACACCATTACCAACAATTTCAATCAAATGGGTTGGTGTTTGAGTTGCCGCTAAGATACCGGTATAGCTAATTGGGTCACCCGAGTCTAACAATGTTTGCGCCGCAAAGGTAAATTGAGCAAATTGACCATTAAGATCTGCTTGTTGCTCTGAAGTTAAAGCCTCATAGAATTGAAGGTAAACTGCAGTTAATTGCACTTGCGTAGCGGTTGAATTGTCGTTTTCATCGAGCGGAAACATCGAATCAACCAAAGCTTTAAAATCAGCTGATGCGGCATAGGTTAATTGAGACTTAGCTAAATGAGTAAACGCTGGAGATTCCATACCAAAATTAGCAAACATTAATCCTGGAGCAACAAAAGATGCTGCAGAAATTTTAAACATGCCATCTATTACAGGGTCTAAGCTAGTATTGGCTAGCGCCACAAAGTTAATGCCAGTAATAGCACCAAGGGATAAGCCAAAGAAGTGAACTTTTGAGCGATCAATTCCTAAATCCATCGGGTTGCCAGATATATCAACTGCCCCGACAAAATTTAAGCCAAACCTAAGACCAAGCATGTCGGCATTAGCTTGTTTGAAGTTATCACGTGCTGAAGGTAAATAACTCAGATTAGCAAAATGAAATGGTGAAATTGACGCATTGATATCATCATTACCATCAAAATCCAAATCAAAACCACGGGTACCATGTAAGGGTAAATCAATAGCAACTGTTGCCAAGCCATTTATTGATAACACCCCAGTTATCAATAACATATGTTCTTTATTCATTTTGAAGCCATGTTGTAAAATAACCACTGGCCAACCATTTTCAGGTTTCACTAAGTCAGCTAAGCCCATAGCGTTTCGAACAATGTTCGCTTGGGCAATATCAGGCGTTGTTAATTGCACCTCTAACTCGCCAGGGTCGCCAATCCACGGCATATCACTTGCCGGACTTGCTGCCGGTACTGGATTAAACTTGGTGATATGGCGTTTAGTATCAAGTGGAAATAGTGAACTTAAATCTCGTAGCCCTGGTGCAGCTAACCCTTTAGCTTCAGAAATTGCGATACAAGTTGCATCAGATACTGAGCCGGGAATAGCTTGGGCAGGAATAGCATCAGGATTTAACGCTGCTAATCCCGCTAACATTGCGCCAGAGTCACACAAGGCTTTAATATGACTATTAACAGGCGCTTTGGGGTTAGCAAAGCTTGGTATGCCCAGATAATAAGGTAAGGTGATACTTCCCTTCATATAATTAGCACTTTTATAAAGTTGTACCGACTCAGGAGGAATCGTACCCGCTAACACATCAGCAACAGAATCTATCGTATCTTGAATACTTAATATTGGATAAGAGCCTAGCGCTAAATTAGCGGCCATTAAAGATTTAACAGCAAAATTAGCATCGGATGTCGATTGAGTGGTCATTGAGAAAGTATAAATAATTGAATCTTTGTCAACGCCTGCAGCAACAACTGCAGTTTCAAAGCTATTGGTCAGGCCTTGTAACTGTAATTGTGAAGGGGTAGCTAATGGGTGAGTAGTGATATCTTGGCGTACCGATTCATAAGTAGTTGAGCCCGCGATTGCTTTGCCATTACTGTCTTTTAAATTATCTGTTAACGTGACAATATACGTTGTTTTGGCATTAAAAGGCTTTAATGGCATGACAATAATACTATCACCTAATTTTTGGGTAATAAAATCTTGGCTATAAGCTAACTCATTGACAATTTTACAAGCTAGACCACGTGTTAAATTGGTACAGTCAGCATCGGTTAAATCGCCGCCCATGGTCGCTTCAAAAATACGAACTGAATTAGGGTTAGCGACACTATCGCCATCAAGAGATGTTCCTTGAGGAAAATTAATATCCAGAACAAATGGTTGTGCTACTGACCAGCCATCAAGTGTTCCTAAACTTGTCTTAGGATCCCCATAGTTAGGATTTTCAATTTCACTGCCATCTTCAAGTTTTTCCCCTGCTATAATATTACCTTCTGCATCCCTTGTTACTGGCATATGCAGAGTACCATCAGGTGAATCCCCGAATAATAAATCATTCGGTACTGACAAAATGCCATTGGCCGGGTCAAAAATAACTCTCGCAGAAGCAACTATGGGTGCTGAATTATTGACGGCATCATTTTTTACATCTTCAATTGTTTCACTACCACAACCACTTAAACTAAGTGTGCTGATAGCAGCGAGACTAAGAACAAAATTTTTCATTTTATCTCCCCAAGGCCAAATTTAATTTCTATTATTTTTTAATAATTATGATTATATCGCTATTTTCTTTACTAACTTTTAGCTATTTTAGTAATAGGTGAACACTAAAACAACTCGTTAGACCAGTTACTAAACTTAACGCAAGCACTGACAATGTGCCAGTTTTTTTTACAGTTTTAGTTAATATATTTTACTTTTTTATTACTTTTGTTATTTTTATTGAATAGAATTCAAATTTGAGAAAATAATCATTGCAAAAATAATGAAAAGAAACCTTTCCCCCGTCATTGAAAAAGCCACCGCACAGGGTAGAATAGCCAAAATTAATTATTTACTCGAACCCAGAGCAAAACATGTTTGATTATTCCATTACCGAAAATTGTTTATCTAATAAAACCATACTGGTGACTGGTGCTGGTGCTGGCATTGGTCGTGAAGCGGCATTAAGCTACGCAAAACTTGGCGCAACAGTTATTCTCTTAGGCAAAACAGTAAGTAAACTTGAAGCAGTTTATGATGAAATTATCGCCCTTAAACTAGCTGATCCCGCGATAGTCCCACTAGATTTAAAAGGTGCAACCAAACAAAACTATATTGATATGGCTGCTACTATTGTTAGTCAATTTGGCAAGCTAGACGGCGTATTACTTAATGCCTCGATGTTAGGAGAGTTGACACCATTCGCTCAAATTCATGAGCAAATATTTAACGATGTAATGCAAGTCAATGTCACAGCACAATATTTATTAGCGCAAGCATTAATACCCGCACTACAATTAGCAGATAATGCTTCTTTGGTGTTTACATCGTCTGGTGTCGGTAATCAAGGACGTGCTTATTGGGGTGCTTATAGTATTTCTAAATTTGCCACAGAAGGGTTGATGCAAGTTATTGCAGATGAATATGAAAATTCGAGTCTGCGAGTTAACGCTATTAACCCTGGCGCAACCAAAACCAATATGCGCGCCAGTGCTTACCCGGCTGAAAATAAAGATAAACTAGCAACACCCGCTGATATTATGCCACTATATGTTTATTTAATGTCTAATGATAGCCTAACTGTTAATGGTAAAACGCTTAAAGCACAGTAAAACAGTTACGAGTAGCGAGTAGCGAGTAACGAAGACACACGGCTGTCAATTAGATGTTTTCGTAACTCGTAACTCGCAGCTTTACCTAAGTTCTCTTCGTAAAATTTTACCAACATTTGTTTTAGGTAACTCATCTCTAAACTCAACCAATTTAGGCACTTTGTAGCTTGTTAGGTTTTCACGACAATGCTTAATTAATGTTGCATCATCTAACCCACCTTGCTTAGCAACAACAAATATTTTCACCATTTCGCCACTCGCTTCATGAGGAATGCCAATAGCCGCCACTTCTAACACCCCTTCATGCATCATGACTACTTCTTCAATTTCATTGGGATAAACGTTAAAACCTGAAACAATAATCATATCTTTTTTACGATCAACTATTTTGAAAAAACCTAGCTCATCTACACAAGCAATATCTCCCGTGGCAAGCCAGCCATCATGTAAAACTTCATTGGTAGCATCTTCACGGTTATAATAACCTTTCATAACTTGCGGGCCTTTTACCCACATCTCACCAGATTCACCAATAGCAGCTTCACTACCGTCATCCCGCATAATTTTAACGTCAGTTGATGGTGCCGGTAAACCAATAGTGCCATTGTAACTTTCTTGATTATAAGGACTTAAACTCACCATAGGCGCACATTCGGTTAAGCCATAACCTTCGAGTAACCGTATTGAAGTAACTTGCTGCCAACGTTCAGCAACAGGACGTTGCACTGCCATCCCGCCACCCAGAGCCATTTTCAGATTTGAAAAGTCCAAATCTTTAAAACCGGGAGTATTCAATAAACCATTAAACAAGGTATTCACACCGGTAATTGCGGTAAACTTATACTTACCTAGTTCTTTAACAAAACCGGGCATATCACGCGGGTTAGTAATCAGTAAATTAGTGCCTCCTAAGGTGAAAAAAGTCAGGCAATTAGCCGTTAAGGCAAAAATATGATAAAGCGGTAACGCAGTAACCACTAACTCACTACCTTCCTCAAGCATAGGTCTTATCGCGGCTTTTGCTTGCTCTAAATTAGCCACCATATTGCGATGGGTTAACATGGCACCTTTTGATACCCCTGTTGTACCACCGGTATATTGCAAAAAGGCCAAATCATCACCACACAGCTCGACCGGCGTAAAAGTTAACTTGCTGCCTTTAGTTAATGCGGCATTAAAGCGAATAGCGTCAGGCAAATGAAATGCTGGTACCATTTTTTTAACGTGTTTGACTACCACATTAACGATTAAACCCTTTAGCAAACCTAGACGGTCACCAAGTGAGGTCATAATAACGTGCTCAATTGGCGTTTTATCAACTATTTTTTCTAATGTCAGGGCGAAATTTTCAATAATCAATATCGCCTTAGCACCAGAATCTTTAAGCTGATGTTGTAACTCACGCGCCGTATATAAAGGGTTAACATTAACCACCGTTAAACCCGCAAGCAAAGCGCCAAACAAGGCAATAGGATATTGCAAAGTGTTTGGTATCATGATGGCAAATTTATCGCCTTTTTTAAGACCTAAATCTTTTTGTAAATAGGCAGCAAAAGCTGTGGCTTGTTGCGCTAATTCAGCATAGCTAATGTGAGCGCCCATATTAATAAATGCCGTTTTATCACTATATTGAACGGTATATTTAGTAAACATAGCCACTAAAGAAGGGTATTTATCTGGATTTATATCAAATGGAACGCCCGGGGGATAACTTTTTTCTAGCCAAATTTTTTCCACAATATCTTCCTCATAAATCTTTTTAACAACTATTTGACAGTGTAGTCGAGTGTTTTTAGTTAATACTTCGTATTTATCGAAGTTTTTAATTTCTGACACAGTTTTATCAAATTCCAACTGATACTACCAGTTAAATTTAAACAGTTGTTTGAATATTTATTAACTTTCACTATTCAGCTAAAAAACATTTAATCAACTCAGCAGCTTTTTTCGGTTGTTCCATATGTACATGATGACCGCCTTTAAGTTCAAAATTAGCAAAGTTTTGAAATAAGTCGCCAAAATTTTTAATGCCCGAGCTGACCATGTCCATACCATCACTGCCATAAAGCAATTGTACCGGACATTGAATATCACGAATAAATTGTTGGGCTTGTTTTAACGTTAACCGATAAGGAGAGGTATTACGCAAGCGAGCGTCTGATCGCCAACGATAACCTTGCGCTTCTTTGATCAGTCCGCGTTCAACAATTAATTTAGCATGTTCAAATTGAAGATCTGAAACATTCACCCTTGCTTGGATGGCTGAGTCAATGCTTACATGGTAGTTTTTTTTCTTAATACCACTTTGTTTATTATAGAGTGCACTGCTCTTAAAACGGCTTAGCATACCATCACGCAACTGTTGAGTAGTTTGTTCAGCCTTATTACTAATAAAACCAATAGAATCAATTAAGGTTAATGATTTTACTTTTTCAGGAAAAGCAGCAGCAAATGCGCTCGCTACCATACCCCCCATAGAATGGGCAACAATATCTACTGGTTGCCATTGATTAGTTTCAAATAATTGTAATAAGTCATAAACCCAATCAATAAAATGATAATGGGCATCTAAACTTCGATGGCTTGAATTACCATGCCCCGGCCAATCAATCGCGATAACACGTTTATTCGCTAACTCTTCTTCAAAACATGACATTAAGGGTAAAAAACTGGCGGCATTATCTAACCAACCATGTAGGCATAAAACCACATTATCTTGGGTGTCTTTAGCACCACAGGCAAGACCTTGCAGGGACATAGTTTCAAAAGAATATTTAACCTCTTCTAACGTATTTATAGATGACATTCAATGACCTTAATTATTTTTTTTAGCAACTTTATAAAGAGAATACAGCGCAACTAACGCTAATGAAAACCAAATTAATACCCAAATAAATTCAGGAACAAACGTAATAGCAGACAAAGCAGCACCATCGCCGAGGTTACGGCCATCAAGTAAGTAAGATGGGCTAGATAAACTATTCAATAGAATTAACAAGCCAAACAATTGCATTAATCGTTGTAAGTAATGAAGTTTTTTTATTTTAAGGGTAAGTAAAAATAAAGCGGCTAATACCGCTAAAATAAACCATGTTAAAAGATCACGCCCCCAAAAAACAATAGAGCTAACAATTAACAAAAATACCAACACAGAAAAGCCTTGTGCGACACGTTGATGAGCACTGGCTAATTTATATATTCCCCACCCCCACAGTGTTGCCCCGGCATAACCAGCAAAGCTAATAACAAAAGCTATGCCACCTTGAGTGGTACATAAACCGGCGCCATTGGCGAACAGTTGAATACGCAAGCCACTACCACCAGTAACGATGGCGGCAATACCATGACTAATTTCATGAAAATAGCTTTCTAACCAATTAAATGGAATAGAGACCAATGGCAGCTGTTTAATAATAACAGCCGAAAAAAGTAGGATGAAAAAGTGATATTTCTTCCAGAAACTTGATGTTTTCGCTAAGGATATATTAGACATTAAGGGTTCTTTGTAGTTATGCAGGTATAAGGAAATAACAAAATCAGACGCTTTTAAGCGAAAACATCAACACCAAATAATTGCTGTACTGATTCTCTCTGGGCTAAATTACCGACGGCTAGATAACTTGCCACAGCGATTTCATTTTTAGCTGAAGGCTGATCTTGATCGGTAGCAGAAAAAGTACTGCTGCTCACTGTAGGTTTAGCAACATTCTCTTCAAATTTGTTTTTCTCAAACAGCGCAATGGCTTGTTCATCAGTAACAATGCGTTGGTTAGCTTGTTTGTTTGATAATTTTTCTTGCTCGGCCTTGGCAACATCAACAGGCGCAACTGAACGCACCAAAGTTCTATTTGATGTATTCCTTTGGTTAGTTAAGCCAAAAACTGAATTTTGACTAACAGCGCTAGAAATATGCATAAGATTAATTTAGCAAACTATTCTCTTCCCGGCAATTTTTTCCATGAAACAGTATCACGTACATAAACAGGCTGAGCATCTTCAGCGGCAACCCCCTTACCTTGTTCAAGTGCAATAACACCAATAGCTAACATTGCCTCAGCGCTCGGAAATAACACTTCTGGCGTACCGGCATTACTTTTTAATGACGATAATTGTTCACTGTATGCATCCCAACCGGTACCAACACCATACTCTACTTTGTCAACAACACTCGCTAAATGCTGAGCTAATTGTGCTGGGGCTGTTACCGCTTCTGCACACTGTGGCTGCATAATGTTATGCTCATCAAGCATAAAATAGCCGTTGTATACTTCTCCCATGCGGGCATCAATGGCAGCAATAACACTGCCTTGTTGCCCATTAATTTTCCCTTGTACCTTTCCTTGCATAAAAGCTAGCTGCGCCATCGCTTGTAAACTGGATACACCGACAACAGGTAAATTTGCGGAAAAAGCTAAACCTTGTGCGACACCTACCCCAATACGTACACCGGTAAAACTGCCTGGGCCCCGGCCAAAAATCAAACCATCACATTGTGATAACTTTATGCCCGCTTCGGTTAATACGGAATCAACCATAGGCAATAAATGCAAACTATGGGATTGCGGACATAATTCATAACGGCTATATACTTTGCTACTAGATAAAGTACCGTTAACTTGTAAAGCAACTGAACATGCTTCCGTTGAGGCATCAATGGCCAAATAATTCACTACTAATATTCCTTAAACACTATCGATTAAACTATACTTTGATACTATATTTTCAATTACACAATACTTTGCTTTTATACTATGCTCTCTAAGAACTTAGCGGCTTGCACTAAATCGCGGCTACGTTTCATTGGTGGTAAACTTTTTAAAAAGGTTTGTCCGTAAGGGCGGTTGACTAGCCGGTTATCACAAATCACCATAACACCACGGTCGCTAACATCACGAATAAGCCGACCAACCCCTTGCTTAAGCGCAATAACGGCTTGCGGTAATTGTATTTGAGCAAAGGCATCACCCCCTTGCCTTCTAACATCTTCACAACGCGCTTGTAATAATGGATCATCGGGAGAGGCAAAAGGTAACTTATCAATAATAACACAGGTTAGCTTATCACCCCTAACATCAATACCTTCCCAAAAACTCGCCGTGGCTAACAATACTGCATTGTCATTGGCAACAAATTGCTCAAGTAATACTCGCTTTGCCATTTGTCCTTGTACTAATAAAGGGTTATCAATACTATTTGCTAATGCTTCTGCCACTTGGTGCATCACTCTATAGCTAGTAAATAACATAAAACATGCACCTTTACTGGCAGCAATTAATGGCTGCGCCAATTGTGCTAGATGGGTAGCACGATTTTTATCATTCGCTTCAGGTAAATAACGCGGTACCACAAGCTGAGATTGCTGTTGATAATCAAAAGGACTTTCTAACAACAACTGACTAGCACCTTGCAGCCCTAAATGCTGAGAAAAGTGTTCAAAACTGTTATCTACTGCTAGCGTTGCTGAGGTAAAAATCCAACCCGCGCCAGACTCTTTCACATAGGCGCTAAATTTATCGGCTACGCTTAACGGTGTTTGATGTAAAACCACATGACGGGGCGTAGTTTCATACCAAAAACTTATGCCATTGATATCAACATTTACCATTATTTCATATTGGGCTAACAAAGATACCGCTCGATCAAAACAGTTATCAATCGCCTCATTGCGCGAAACACAAAGTTTAATGACTTGATAGAGAAAATCTAAATCAACTTTTAAGCGCTGAAATTTTTGCACAAATTGCTGTTGTTGACATTTTTCCCGCCAGTTACCACGCTCAGGATCGTAATTAAATAATAAGCGGAATTCTTGACAAGTTTTTTGCAATTTATCTGCCGCCAATCCTAATTGCTTGACATCAGTTAATTTACTTCGATAAACCTGCACTACATCTGCACATAAATCCACTAATTGCTTAGTAGAAAATGCGTCTCCAAAGTAATCACTGGCAATATCACCTATTTGATGAGCCTCATCAAAAATCATTACTTGTGCTTTAGGAATTAATTCGCCAAAACCGGTATCTTTAAGAGCCATATCAGCAAAAAACAAATGATGATTCACCACAATCAAATCAGCATCAATGGCTTTTTGTCTGGCACGAACTAAATAACATTGCTCAAAATCAGGACAGTCTTTCGCTAAACAATTATCTAAGGTGCTAGTAATAAAAGGGAAAACGCTAGAGTCTTCGGTGACATTAACCAATTCGCCAATATCACCGGTTTGAGTACTATTAGCCCACGTTTTTACTTTCACTAAATCGGTTAGGGTATTGGCATCAAGCTGACCGCGAGTTTCTTGGTATTGCGCTAATCGGTAACGGCACAAATAATTAGCACGTCCTTTTAATAAAGCAATTTGCGCATTACTCGCCAAGGCTTTTTTAACCAGAGGAATATCTTTATGAAAAAGCTGTTCTTGCAGGTTTTTAGTTCCCGTTGAAATAATTATTTTTTTACCTTCAGCCGATGATTTAATGCTAAGAAAAGCGGGAATTAAATAGGCAAAGGTTTTTCCAGTTCCTGTGCCCGCTTCAACAATAAGTGCCGACTGTTTTTCAATCGCTTGGGCAACACCTATTGCCATATCCGTTTGTGCTTGGCGAGGAGAGAAACCTTCAATGGCTTTGGCTAGCGTACCATTTTGAGAAAAAGCTTGGGCTACAGACGTCATGAATAGCGAGTAAAATTAAATGAGAATTAAGAAAGGTGAGAATTATACTGCTTTAGCGTTAAACATAAAGATCTAAATGTTTTACTTCCTCTTTAGACTCAGAGTTCGAGTCAGCTACTTTATCATCAGTAGCTTCAGCTTGTTCTTCAGCGGGTTTTGCCTCTTGTTCATTTTCTTTATTTTCTTCATTGGCGTCATTACCAGCCTGCTTTTTAACAAAGTAATAATAATGGTTTTCAAGATGGTCAGGATCTTCTTTTAATTTACTAGCCCCCGCGTCTTTGAGCAAGGCTTTAACTTTCAAGTTAGCCGGCTTAATTGGTACCGGTACAACACGCGTTAAAAGTGTAGTAAAAATATCCATAATTGCTCACCGTTTAATTTAACCACTCTTACCTACCTATTATGTCGACAAATAAAGTAAAAACTTTAATAAAAAAAAGAGTAATAACTCTAAGTACGTACCATATAAAAATTAGTTATAAAAAACGACTATTTATTCCTTGCAGATAAATAACTTTAGCCGTACTGTATCCGCATAGAGAATATAAAACGTATCTCATTACACTATTAAGTTTAACACATTATGATTATTAACCTGAATAACCGACATCACCATCATATGGACTAGTCCATTCAGGTTTAGCTTTATATAACATATAAAGAAAAATCACGATGGGCTACAGCCTTTCGTGGAGTTAAACTAAATAACCAAATTTATAAACCCCCGAAAGAGCTTTAAATCTTTCGGGGGTTTTTCGCATTTTAGCGAATTTAAAATTGTATATACATATTTTTGAATAACAAATTTTAAGCATTAAAAAATTTAAATTAGGAATCGAACAAAATGACAACATCAGAGCCACGTTTACGCATAGCCATGCAAAAATCAGGACGTCTTAGTGACGACACGCAAAAATTACTTAAGGGTTGCGGCCTAAAGCTTAATGTTAGCGACCGTCGCTTACTTGCTCATGTTAAAAATATGCCTATTGATATTATGAGAGTACGTAGTAGCGATATTCCAGGACTAGTTATGGATGGTGTATGTGACTTAGGCATTGTTGGTGATAATACCCTCGAAGAAGAAGAATTATCACGAGCGCTCATCGGCAGTAAAAACAGTTACATTAAAACAACACCGTTGAACTTTGGTGGCTGTCGCTTTTCAATCGCCATGCCCGAAGAATTTGAATACACAGGTTTACAGTGTTTAGACGGTTTACGATTTGCAACTACCTACCCTCAGTTATTAACTCGCTTTGCTAAAGACAATGGCATTAACGTTGAGTTTTGTTTATTAAAAGGCGCTGTTGAAGTTGCCCCAAGAGTTGGTTTAGCCGATGGTATTTGTGATTTAGTGTCTACTGGTGCAACGCTTGAAGCTAATGGTTTAAAAGAAGTTGCTGAAGTATTTCGCTCTAAAGCGTCACTGATTCAACGCTCTGAGCCTTTATGTGACGAAAAACAAGCTATTTTGAATACCCTACTGCCTCGTATTTACGGGGTAATGAAGGCGAAAGAAAGCAAATACATTATGCTACACGCGCCTAAAGATAAAATTAGTGAAGTTAGCGCATTAATGCCTGGTAAAGAAACGCCAACAATATTACCTCTTGCTGGTCGTGATGATATAGTGGCGGTACATGTTGTGGCAACAGAAACCTTTTTCTGGGAAACCATGGAAAGTTTAAAAGAGCTAGGTTGTAACTCTATACTAGTTATGCCAATTGAAAAAATGATGGGCTAATCCGCGTTATAATTGAACCTTCCGCGGCATTGTCTACGTTGTTCGTTACCATCACTTAGTGTACTAAGCTCAGGCAACTCACAACTTGACCGCTTTGCTGAAGGCTCAATTATTTAACGGATCTGAGAAGTTTAAGTAGAAAAGAGTTAGAGAGAATTATGAATACTCAAATAATCAATTGGCAAGAAATATCTGAGCAACAAAAAACCGATGCGCTTGCACGTCCGGCAATTGCTGATAATGCTTTGTTATCAACACAAGTCGCTAATATTTTATCGCAAGTAAAAAAACAAGGTGATAAAAGCATTTTTGCCTTAACCGAGCAGTTTGACGGTATCGCCTTAACAACATTAGCGGTAACTGCTGAGCAAGTTAAACAAGCAAAATTAGCGTTAACTGAGAAACGCTTAAAAGCCATCAATACGGCTTATAGCCATATAAAAAGTTTTCACAGTGCACAAACACCTAAAGACATTTTTGTTGAAACTTGCCCCGGTGTTCGTTGTACCTTAAAAACAGAAGCAATTGAAAGTGTCGGTTTGTATATTCCGGCAGGCTCAGCGCCCTTACCTTCAACGGTACTTATGTTAGGTGTGCCAGCACAATTAACTGGTTGTAAGCGCACCGTACTCGTTTGTCCACCCGATAAAAATGGTCAGTTAGCCAATGAAATATTAGTTGCTGCCGAGCTGTGTGGTATCACTGAAATTTATACTGTTGGTGGCGCACAAGCGATTGCAACTTTAGCTTATGGTACTCAAAGCATTCCCGCAGTGAATAAAGTATTTGGCCCAGGTAATCGTTATGTTACTGAAGCTAAAAAACAGCTTTCTCAACAAGTAGCCGGTTTTGCTATTGATATGCCCGCAGGTCCGTCAGAAGTATTAGTGATTGGTGATAAAGATGCCAACGCGGCTTTTATTGCTGCGGATTTACTTTCCCAAGCCGAACATGGCGCCGATAGCCAAGTTATTTTATTAACTGACAGTGAACGCTTAATAGAAAAGGTTAACCTTGAACTTGAAATACAGGTAGCCGTATTATCAAGACGTAAAATTGCTGAACAAGCACTAAAACAGTCGCGTTTAATTTTAACCAAAGACTTAACGCAAGCAGTGGAAATATCGAATCGTTACGGTCCTGAACATTTAATTATTCAAACCGAAAATCCACAAGCTTTATTGACTAATTTACGTAATGCAGGCTCTATTTTTGTTGGTGCTTATACACCTGAATCTGCGGGTGATTACGCCAGTGGTACTAACCATGTATTACCCACATATGGTTATTCAAAAGTTATCAGCAGCTTATCTTTAGCCGATTTTTCTCGCCGTTATACCGTGCAAGAAATCAGTAAAACGGGATTAAGCAACTTAGCCGAGTGTATTATCGAACTAACCGACGCTGAAGGTTTAGATGCTCATCAAAGAGCCGTAACCATTCGTTTAGAAGAAAAGGCTTAAAACATGAATACTACACTGACTTTAATAGAAAAATTAGCCCGTGAAGAGCTTATTGATATGGTGCCTTATCAATCGGCTCGTAGGTTATTTTCACATGGTAATAGCGCTAGTGGTGATACTGGACAAGCTAACAACAAAGTATGGCTTAATGCTAATGAAGCGCCAGGAAATGGCGAATATCAAATAAGCAGTAAAGACATCAACCGTTACCCTGACTTTCAACCGGATAATTTACTTAATGCCTACAGCAGCTATTGTAGTTTAGAGCGTTCACAAATATTAGCCACTCGTGGTGCCGATGAAGGTATAGAACTGATCATTCGCAGCTTTTGTCGTGCTTATCAAGACAGTATCTTAATTTGTCCACCGACTTATGGTATGTATGCAATTAGTGCTGAAAATCATGGCGCTGGTATTGTAAAAGTTCCTTTGCAAAGTTCATCTCAAGGAATGCAACTGAACTTAGACGGTTTACAATCACAAGTTGGTAAAGTAAAAGTAGTATTTTTATGCTCGCCAGGTAACCCTACTGGCAACTTATTAGCTAAAGAACAAATTATCGCCGCTATCGAATTATTTAAAGACAGTGCCATAGTGGTTGTTGATGAAGCTTATATCGAGTTTTCACCAGAACAAACCAGTACTGATTTATTAGCCCAATACGACAATATTATTGTACTAAGAACCTTATCTAAAGCGTTTGCTTTAGCAGGCTTACGTTGTGGCTTTACTTTAGCCAGTAAAGACATTATTACCTTACTCAGTAAAGTAATAGCGCCTTATCCTATTTCAGCGCCCGTCGCAGAAATTGCCAGTGCGGCATTAAGCACTGATTTAGAAAAAATGAGCCTACGAGTACAAAATTGTAATAGCCTTAAAGCAACATTATCAAAATGGTTAAACGAGAGAGACTGGTGTAGTGAAGTATTTGCCAGCGACGCTAACTTTGTTTTATTTCGCTGTATTAACCCACAAGAAAAAGCGCGTATTTTTGCTAGCTTAGTAGAAAAAGATATTTTGATCCGCGATCAATCTAAGCAAATGCAACTAGAAAACTGTTTGCGCATCAGTATCGGTAGCGAACAAGAAATTACCCAACTTAAAGAAGTATTATCATGAGTAACAAACAACAGAAAATATTATTTATCGACCGCGATGGTACCTTAGTTGAAGAGCCTATTATTGATAAGCAACTAGATAGTTTAGAAAAACTGGTATTTGAGCCTAACGTTATTCCCGAGCTAATAAAATTACAAGCTAAAGGCTTTACCCTAGTGATGGTTTCAAACCAAGATGGTTTGGGCACAAAAAGCTTCCCTCAGGCCTACTTTGACTTACCTCATGATAAAATGATGGCAATATTTTCATCTCAAGGCATTATTTTTCAAGACGTTTTATTGTGCCCTCATTTTGATGAAGATAACTGTAATTGCCGTAAACCAAAATTAGGCTTGGTTAGCGAATACCTGCAACAAGGCTTAGTAGACTTTACCAACTCTTACGTTATCGGCGATAGAGAAACCGATATGGGCTTAGCCGCCAATATGGGCATTGTTGGTATTAAATATAATCGAGATACTTTAAATTGGGCGCAAGTAAGTGAGCAAATACTTGGTTCATTAGAGCAACCTCGCACTGCCACTGTCACTCGAACAACTAAAGAAACCGACATCACCATAACGGTAAATTTAGATAAAAAGGGCGGTAGCAGCATAGACACGGGTTTAGGTTTTTTTGATCACATGTTAGATCAAATCGCCACCCACGGCGGCTTCAATTTACAATGTAGTGTTAGTGGTGATTACCATATTGACGATCATCACAGTGTTGAAGATACCGCGCTGGCCTTAGGACAAGCATTAAAAGAAGCGCTAGGTAATAAACGTGGTATTGGCCGTTTTGGTTTCGTACTACCGATGGATGAATGCCGCGCTGAGTGTACTCTTGATTTGTCTGGTCGTCCTTGGCTTGAATTTGATGCTAAGTTTACCAGCGACAATGTCGGTACTATGTCTACCCAAATGGTTTCGCACTTTTTCCGCTCATTGACTGATTCAATGCTAATAACCTTGCACTTATCCACTAGCAAAGGTAATTGCCACCACCAAGTAGAAAGCCTCTTTAAAGTATTTGGTCGTGCCTTAGGCCAAGCCATCAAAGTAGATGGCGATGAATTACCTAGCTCGAAAGGAACACTGTAATGGTAGCAGCAGTACCAAGTAGCTCTGAAGGTACCGATAGAAGTAAAAACGTTATTGTTGATACTGGCTGCGCGAATTTATCCTCGGTAAAGTTTGCTATTGATCGCTTAGGTTTTAGCGTCACCATTACCGATGATATTGACGTAATTAAAGCGGCAGATAAAGTGATTTTCCCCGGCGTTGGTAGTGCTAAACATGCCATGGCAAATATTATCGACAAAGGCTTAGTTGCAACCTTGCAAAATTTAACTCAACCAGTATTGGGTTTTTGTTTAGGTATGCAATTAATGACACGTTCTTCTACCGAAGGAATAAGCTCAACTGAGGGCGTTAGTGACAATGTAGTTGAGTGTTTAAATATCATTCCTACTTTAGTTGAACCATTAAATGCTCAAGGTAATCGTTTACCTCACATGGGTTGGAATACCCTCACCAGCGTGGCTGACCACCCGGTGTTAAAAGGTATTAACGTCGATGATTATTTTTACTTCGTGCATAGTTTTGCCGCTCCGATTAGTAAATATACTATTGCTAGTTGCCAATATGGCAGTGAGTTTTCAGCGGTAATTGCCAAAGATAACTTTATTGGTTGCCAATTTCATCCTGAGCGCTCTGGCGCATTAGGCAGTAAAATAATTAAGAATTTTTTGGAATTATAAAATTATGATGATCACAGCAATTGACCTTATTAATGGTCAGGTTGTCCGTTTATTTCAAGGCGATTACAGCCAAAAAACCAACTACAAGTACACCGTACAAGAACGCCAACAAGCTTACGCAGCTGCAGGCGCTACCGTTATGCACTTTGTTGATTTAGATGGCGCAAAAGACAGCACTAAACGCCAACTATCAACGCTAAAAACTGTCGTGAATCATGAAACCATGATCACCCAAGTGGGCGGTGGTATTCGTTGTGAAGAAGATGTTAAACAATTACTGGACCTAGGCGCAACCCGTGTTGTTATCGGCTCTCTTGCCATTAAACAACCTGAGTTAGTGCTTGAGTGGTTAAAAACCTATGGCGGTGAAAAAATCGTGCTAGCGCTTGATATAAAAATTGATGAACAAGGTAATAAAACTCTGCCAACTCATGGTTGGATTGAAGACAGTGGCGTAAATTTAGAAGACTTGCTTGATGCCTATATTGACGGTGGTATCAAACATATTTTATGTACTGATATTTCTAAAGACGGTACCTTAAGTGGCTCAAACGTAGACTTATATATCGAGCTTTGTCAAAAATATCCAAGTGTTCAATGGCAAGCCTCTGGCGGCATTGGTAGTCTTGATGATATTAAGGCGTTAATCGGCTCAGGCGTTAGTGGCGTTATTTTAGGTCGTTCATTACTCGAAGGTAAGTTTACGCTAGAGGAGGCTATTGCATGTTGGCCCGCAGAATAATTCCATGCCTTGACGTTCGCGATGGTAAGGTGGTTAAAGGTGTTCAGTTTCGAAACCATGAAATTATTGGTGATATTGTTCCCCTAGCACAAAAATATGCTGAAGCAGGTGCTGATGAACTAGTTTTTTATGATATTACCGCCAGCGCTGATGGCCGCGTAGTAGATAAAAGTTGGGTTAGTCGTATTGCCGAAGTTATTGATATTCCTTTTTGTGTTGCTGGTGGCATCAAAAGTGAAAATGACGCCAAAGAAATTCTAATGATGGGCGCGGATAAAATTAGCATCAACTCTCCCGCTTTGCGCGACCCAACGCTAATAACACGCCTTGCTGATCACTTTGGTCAACAGTGCATAGTCGTTGGCATCGACAGTTTTTATGATAAAGATACGGATAAGTATCAGGTTTATCAATTTACTGGAGATGAAAAACGTACAAAAAAAACCAGCTGGACAACCTTTGATTGGATAGAAAAAGTGGTCAGTTTAGGCGCAGGTGAAATTGTCCTTAACTGCATGAACCAAGATGGTGTTCGTCAAGGTTACGATATTGAACAACTTAAACAAGCAAGAGCTGCATGCAACGTCCCCTTAATCGCTTCTGGCGGCGCGGGCACTATGAAACACTTTAGCGATGTTTACCAACAAGCTGATGTTGATGGCGCACTTGCTGCTTCGGTTTTTCATAAAGGCATTATTGCCATTAGCGATTTAAAAAACTATTTAAGACAACAAAACATTGAGGTAAGACCGTGTTAGTAACTACCGAAAACATTAATGAATTAGCATGGCAGAAAATGAATAATTTAATACCTGCCATTATTCAACATGCTGCTACAGGCGCTATACTCATGCAAGGTTATATGAGCCAAGAATCTTTAGCTGCCACGTTAGATACGGGTAAAGCCACCTTTTTTAGCCGCTCCAAACAAGCTTTATGGGTAAAAGGGGAAACTTCAGGAAATTTCTTAAATGTTCAACAAGTGCTTAGTGATTGCGATCAAGACAGCTTATTAATTGCTTGTACACCTATAGGTCCTAGCTGTCATTTAGGGACAGAGTCTTGTTTTCCTGAACAAAAACTAACACAACAAAACTTTTTAAGTCAACTTGAGCAAGTCATTGCAAGTAAAAAAGGTGACGATCCAAAAGAAAGTTATACTGCACATCTATTCTCACGTGGCACCACCAAGATGGCACAAAAGGTAGGTGAAGAAGGCGTAGAAGTTGCCCTTGCTGCTGTTGCAGAAACTAGAGAAGACTTATTAGGTGAATGTGCTGATTTGTTTTATCACACGCTAGTATTACTTGCCGATCAAAAAATTGACTTGTCAGAAGTCATGGCTGTATTACAACAACGTCATAATAAATAGTTTTTTATAAAAA
>SPKZ01010028.1_pt1 | contig 41890 bp, 42 predicted proteins | sample 2456571 | NCBI WGS metagenome assembly SPKZ01 (sample SAMN11192286, study PRJNA482655) | marine metagenome | biome: ENVO:00000447; feature: ENVO:00000244|ENVO:00000211|ENVO:00000569|ENVO:00002023; material: ENVO:00002151; isolation source: ocean water from marine abyssalpelagic zone ...
CATACTCCAGATACAGCGCCGGTGACAGCAGGTGGTAGTACTTGAGAAACAGTTCCATCACTTCATGCAAGTCGTTGCAGGTCATGATGGCCTGCCCCAGGACGGCATGGGCGCTCATATTCAGGCGCATGCCCAGATGTAGCCCCAATGCCGCATCATGGGTCAGGGCATAGGCATTGCGCACCAACTGGGCGAAATCTGATTGGCTGACCCGAGCACCGATACCGTCGATGCCTGTGACGGCCAGTGTTGTATCGGCCAGTAGCGCATCGCGCCTATGGCCCTGTGCCTCCACCATGTCGATGAGGATCAGCGCGTACTGAGCAGGGGTTGTGGCTTTCTGCATATGTGCATTTGGCCACATATGACTGATGACTGGCAAGCCGATAAAAAAATCGGGCAAAAAAAAGGCCGGCGAGTGCCGGCCTTCTTTGATTGGTGCAGTGGATCAGGCAGCCAGGGCCTTGATCTGGGCATTCAGGCGGCTCTTGTGACGAGCGGCCTTATTCTTGTGAATGATGCCCTTGTCTGCCATGCGGTCGATGACCGGCACAGCTTGCGCATAAGCGGCTTTTGCCTGCTCTGCGTCGCCGCTGGAGATAGCAGCAATAACTTGCTTGATGCGGGTGCGAACCAGTGAGCGCAGGCTGGCGTTGTGTACACGACGCTTTTCGCCCAGGCGGGCACGCTTTTTCGCTTGTGGTGAATTCGCCACGGTATTGTCCTCTAGGGGTCAAAAATCAGGGAGCGCGAATTATTCATACTCCGCTGTGGCTTGTCAACCGTGACAGGCTTGCCGCTGACGCGGCCCTGCGGGCTAGCCTTGCCACCACTGCCACAGGCTGGGTACCCAGGCAGCCAGGAACAGCGCCAGGCTCACAAAGACTGTGGCGGAGCCGATGTCTTTAGCCTGACCTGACAAGGGATGCTGCTCAGGGCCGATGCGATCTACCACGGTTTCGATGGCGGTGTTGACCAACTCGGCGAGGATGACCAGTGCACAGACCACCAACAGGAGCAGCTGGTGTACCAGCGATTCGCCGACAAAGAACGCCAGAGGCACAAAGGCCAGCGCGAGGCTCGCTTCCAGGCGAAAGGCTTCTTCATTGCGCCAGGCGGCGGCAAAACCATCGGCTGAGTGGCGTGTCGCTGCAACCAACCTGGCCAAGCCGCGCTTGCCGGGCTTGCTCATGGCATCGTGTGAATCCTGCACTTTCGCCCCTGTTACTGCCGTCAGTAGAAATAGTGGGGCACAAGAATATGTCCTAGCGGTGTGTGTGAAAAGTGGGGTGCGTGAAAAGTGGGGCTGGGGTAGCGGCGTCAATGCGGCTTACATCGGCAGCGCCTTAGACCTCGATTAACAGGTGTCGACTGAGGTCACCCAGTAGATCTATGCCGATGTGCCGTCGAGTGAATACCCACTGACCCTCAAGGCGGCTCAATTCGTCTTCGTAGTGCCCGCTGATGATGGCCTGTAGCGGGAAATCCTCGGTAGCCTGCATCACCGTGTAATAGCTACGGCAGCGGGCGCGATCGCCGTCCAGCTCGATGGCAAGGTTGGTGGTGAGGTGACGTGTTTTGGGAGTGCCGTTGGGGTAGAGCCGCGTTGAACTCCGGTACATTGCCAGTATTGCCGCCTCTCCCTCCACATCGCCTTGGAGCGTGCTGATGCGCCCATGCTTAAACAGTGCTGCCACGCCCTCGAAGTCACCGGCATCAATGCGCCGTGCATACTCAAAAATCAGATTGCTGATTTGCATCTCTTCGCTCATTTCAGGCCGTCCTTGTCAGGTTGTGGTTTGTTCATGAATCACCCGCGCGGGCTGGGGTATACTAATGACCATTAGTTATCAGTTAAGCAGGTCCTTTGTGGCTCAGTCCAGTTCCACTCCCTCCCTGGCCGCGTCGCCAGACACTGCACCTACCGCGCAGCGTATTCTCGATGCGGCAGAAGATCTGTTTGCGCAGAAGGGCTACAGCGCAACCTCTCTGGGTGAAGTGGCTGATCAGGTCGGTATCCGCTCGCCCAGCCTATACAACCACTTCCGCAATAAGGAAGCGCTGTATACCGCGGTTCTTGAGCGCTTGCTGGATGATTTCACCGGACCCATGGAAGAGCTGAATCGCGGACCCATCACGCAGGAGCGCGTGCTTGAGTGGTTGGAGACTATCGTGCGCAAGCACCAGGCCAACCCCAATCTGGCGCGTCTGTTACAGCACGCTGCCCTGTCAGGCGGGCCCCAGACCACAGCCCTGATCGACCGCTACTTTGCCCCCATGTTTGTCTCTGATACCGAGATAGACGGTGCCTCTGGTATGTTGCTGGGCGATTCCGGATTGCAGCCGTGGGCCGTCATGGCCTTTAACAACCTGGTCATGTCCTACGTGACCATGGCACCCATGTATCGCGATTTGTTGGGGGAGGACCCCTTCAGTGATGCAGCGCTGAACAAGCAGTTGGCGTTGATGCAGACGCTCCTGCGGGCAGTGTTCAGTTACCAGGGGCCTGAGCAGTAGCCCCGTTACCTTAGACACCGATACTCCCTACACCGACTTTCGCAGAGTTACCCTATGCCCTTAGATCCTGACAGCGTCCACATTTGGCGAGAGCCGGATGGGGTGCACCATATCCGCTGGGATGTGTCCCACCCAGATACCCGCGTCAGCGTCCAGCCGATGGCGGCAGACGCAGGCGATTTCACGCTTGAGCAGGCAGCTGGACGCGCCCGGCTGGAAGGCCTACCCCGCCAGGGTCGCCAGTACTTTCGTGTTCAGGACCAGCATGGCAATACGGTAGAGGCGCCTGAGCGCCGCCTCGGCATGGAGGGCACACCCAACTTTCGTGATTTTGGCGGCTATGCCACCGAGCAGGGCCGGCGCGTGCGCTGGGGTAAGCTGTTTCGGTCAGGGCAGCTTTCCACCCTGACCGAGCGGGATTTGGACCTGATGTCTGAGCTCGACATCGATCTTATCTGCGACTTTCGCCGACTGGATGAGCAGGAGAACGAGCCCAGCCGCTTGCCGGGCAAGCGCACACCCCGCACTGCCAGTCTGCCGATAACGCCCGGCAGCAATGCCGCTTTTTTCGAGGAGGCGGGCGCGGCGGATTTTGAGGGGCGGCAGTCCATGTTCGATTTCATGGTCCGTATTAATGAAGACTTTGCCCTGGCCCAGACTGAGACCTACTCTCGGATGTTTGCCGAGCTGCTGGCCATCGACGATGCCAGCGTGCTGGTGCACTGCGCGGCGGGCAAGGATCGCACAGGCTTTGCGGCTGCAATCATCTTGCTGGCGCTGGGGGTTTCCCGGGATCAAGTGATGGCGGATTACCTGCTGACTCAGGAGTTCTTTTCGCCGGATGCGGAAATTGAGCGGCTGAAGCGAAAGTACGGTATGGAGGCCCTGCCCTGTGAGGCGGTGCGGCCCATGCTTGAAGTGCAGCCGGACTATCTGGCCAAGGCCCTGGACAGTATCGACCAACACTACCCTTCACTGGATGCCTATCTCAAGGATGCGCTGGGGGTGGGGAGCGCGGAACGCGATGAGCTGTACCGCCGTTATCTGAACTAAAGACCGAGCCTGCGTCTCAACGCTGAGTGCCGTGGGGCATGCGGCGAGTAAAAAAAAGCCGCGACAGGGTCGCGGCTCTTGATCAAGCAACTGCGCCAACTAAGCGGCTTTACAGGCCTTCTTGGCGGCTTTGATCTGCTTCTTCTGGCATTCTTCGCTGTCCATGCCACCGACACACCACTTGCGGCGGTTGTCCCAAGCAGTCAGCTCCATTTTCTTGCCATTAGAGCACTTCACCATGTAGGTGGAGTAGGCGGTGCCTTCACCGTTCTCGCCATTGGCTTCGAAAACAATGCTAGTGGGTTTTGCGGCGAAGCTGGCCGCGGAGACTGCCATTAATGCGCTGGCAGCAGCAATCTTGATCAGTTTCATAAGTACATCCTTAACTGGTAAAACATTCACTATGGACCCGATGGGTAATACTCTGGGCAGCCTCCCCTCTGGACGGCCCGGATTATATGCAGAGCTTACGGTGGGTTGTCAGTTACGGATTTGTAACCGTTTGGGTAAAAGCGTAACAAGTGCCGACCTTGGGTGGTCGATTTTCTCTTAAGCCATTGAAAATAAAGATATATTTAGGATTTTTTGTGGCGGGTCAGGGCAACATTACAGATTGGTAATGCTGCCCAAAAGGTGCAGGTGTTACTGCGAAAGCCAGATAAGTACCCAACCTACGAGTGCCACCAGCAGGGCCTGGCCAGCCTTGTCCAGACGGAACAATCCGTAGAGGTAGGCGAAGGGGGGGAGTAGCAGGGCGCACAGACCCCAGGCATAGTCTTCTCGCCAGGCGACGATCAGCATCAGTACCCAGCTCGCCAGCAGTGTGGCGACCCCAAACGTTAACAGTGTGGCGTTAGCGGCTTCCATGGTGTTTCCCCGTGTCTCTGTCGTGATTGCATGGTGTTGGTCAAAAAGCGGGCGCAGGGTAGCAGAAACGTGGCCCGTCGTCAGCGGGCCAGACCGCCCCTGCGGATGACGGCAACGGTTAATTTGGGTAAGGTGTGCGGCGTTTTTGAGTGCCGGAGACAGGCTTGAACGACCCCTACGAGGCGATTCGCCCCTACCGCGACCAGGAAGTTGCACCGGTACTGGCCAGACTGCTGCAGGACAAGGAATTATTGGGCGCCCTGGCGAGTTTTCGCCTGGGTCGTCTGGCAAGCCTTTTCCCCGCACTGTGCCGGCCGTTGGTTCGCCGCACCCTGAGCAAACAGCTGCAGGGCATCGATGACGTCTATGGCATGCAGATGGTCATCAAGCACTATGTTGAGCAGATGATTGCCGATACCACCGGCGGGTTCTCGGTGTCTGGCCTGGATGCCCTGGACCCTTCCAGATCCTATCTCTTCATGAGCAATCACCGCGATATTGCCATGGACCCAGCCTTCACTAACTATGCCTTGAACCAGAATGGCCACGACACGGTGCGCATCGCCATTGGCGATAATCTGCTGACCAAGCCGTGGGTGTCCGACCTCATGCGGCTGAACAAGAGCTTTATCGTCAAGCGTTCTGTCAGCGGCCCGCGAGAGCTGCTGGCGGCATCCAAGCAACTCGCGGCCTATATTCGCCACTCGCTGCAGGAGGAGAATGTCCCAGTGTGGATTGCGCAGCGGGAGGGTCGGGCCAAAGATGGCGTCGACAGAACTGAACCTGCCATCATCAAGATGCTGGGAATGAGTCGAGACAAGCGCAATGAGTCGTTTGGCGCGCATATTGCCGGCCTTGGCATTGTGCCCGTGGCGATTTCCTATGAGCTCGATCCCTGTGATGCGCTGAAGGCCAACGAACTGCATCAGATCAGTGCACAGGGCGTATACGAGAAGGGTGAGCAGGAAGATGTTGCCTCAATTGCCCAGGGCATCGAGGGCCAGAAGGGGCGGGTACATGTGAGCTTTGGCAGCCCACTGGGAGCAGAGTTTGAAACCCCGGATGCGGTGGCTGCAGAGGTTGATCGGCAGGTGATTCGCGATTACTGCCTGCACCCCACGAATCTCTATGCCTGGGAGCGACGCACGGGTCGCGACCGCAGTGAGCTGCCGGCGGGCCTTTACACGGAAGAGGGCGATACATCCCGTGCCGCCTTTGAAGCGCGTATCGATGCCCTGCCTAGTAGTCACAGGCCTTATGCGCTGGATATCTATGCCAACGCGGTGAATAGCAAACTCAAACAATTGCAGGCAGCGGAGTAGGCTTGCTCAGCGACGAGATCAAAGACCAGATTCGCACCGCGTACACGGCCATCGTAGAGCGCAAGGGTCTGAGCCCCCGCTGGGGTCAGCGGCAAATGATCGCGGAGATCGCGAACACCCTGGGCCGTATTCCTGAGGACCCCGACGCCATCCCGGAAAGCTCCGCCGTGTGTGTGATCGAGGCAGGCACCGGGACCGGCAAAACCATTGCTTACGCGGTCGCCGCTATTCCGCTAGCGCAGGCGCTGGGCAAAAGGCTGGTGGTGGCCACCGCTACCATTGCCCTGCAAGAACAGTTCGTCGACAAGGACCTGCCCGACATTCGCAGTCACAGCGGGCTGGATTTCGATTTTGTGCTGGCCAAGGGGCGCAGGCGCTATGTCTGTTTGTCCAAGCTGGATCGGCTGATGGCGGACAGCGAGGGCGATACACAGCTGCTGCCGCTGTACCCCGATGAGGCCGCACAGGCCAGCTCTGCCGCTGCTGCGCTGCCGGTGTACACCGCCATGATAGATGCCCTTGGGCGCGGGCAGTGGGACGGTGACAGGGACAACTGGCCCGATGCGCTCGACGAGGGCGTATGGCTCGCGGCCACAACCGACCATAGCGGCTGCAGTGGGCGTCGCTGCCCGAACATCAGCCAGTGCAGCTTCTATCGAGCGCGCGATGCGCTGCAGACCGCGGATATCATTGTCACCAATCACGACCTTGTGTTGTCAGACCTGGCACTGGGCGGTGGTGCAATTCTCTCGCCCCCTGAAGACAGCATTTACATCTTCGATGAAGGCCATCATCTGCCCGACAAGGCGCTTTCGCACTTCTCGGGATTTTGCCGCCTGCACACGACAGTTCAGTGGCTGGAGGAGAGCGGCAAGCTCCTGCCACAGGCGGCCAGTCTCAGCGCATCGATTCTGGGTTTGGGCCACCCGCTGTCGCAATTGCCCGAGGCCATGGAGCAGTCTGCAGATGGTCTTCGCGTTGCCGAGCAGCAAGTAGCGGCGCTGTTTGAGGATCACGAATTCGATGAGCGCCGTGATGACCAGGTACTGCGTTTTGAGCACGGTGAGGTGCCGTCCGCACTGCGCGAGATGGCAACCACGCTGGCGGGCAGCTTTCAGCAGGTAGTGGATTACCTGACCAGGGCCGAGCGACTGTTGGAGTCGGCACTGGATGAGGAGTTCGCAGACCTTCCGCGGGACGACGTGGAAACCTGGCATCTGAATATTGGTGCCATGTTGGGGCGAGCCGAATCCGTGCTTGCGCTCTGGCAGGCCTACGCCATAGAAGACATTGCGGGTCAGCCGCCGATGGCGCGCTGGATTACGATGCTGGGGGGAGACACCTTTGGCTTTGACCTTCGATGCAGCCCAATACTTGCCGCCGATATCCTGGATGAGACCCTGTGGACGCGGGCCGCGGGTGTTGTCATCACCTCTGCCACCCTGTCTGCGCTGAATTCGTTCGAGCGCTTTATTCTGCACAGCGGTTCGCCCCGCGATGGCGTCTACAAGCAAGTGGCCAGTCCCTTTGATTATGGCAGCGCTGTGTTCAGCGTGCCGGCCATGGACTGCGACCCCAGTGACGCCACAGCGCACACCCAGGCGCTGATCGATATGTTGCCGCGCCTACTCGATCCTGCACAGGGTTCTCTGGTGCTGTTCTCATCACGCCGGCAGATGCTGGATGTTTACGATGGCGTAGAAGCCCAGCTGGGTAGCTGGCTGCTGATGCAGGGCGATTACAGTAAGCAGGAGGTACTGCGCCGGCACAAGGAGGCCATTGACGCTGGCAGCGGCAGTGCCATCTTTGGACTGGCTTCGTTTGCCGAGGGCGTGGATTTGCCCGGTGACTACTGCCGTCATGTAGTCATCGCCAAGATCCCCTTTGCGGTGCCTGATAGCCCGCTTGAGGCGGCACTGGCCGAGTGGGTGGAAGCGCAGGGCCGCAACGCTTTCATGGAGATCAGCGTGCCGGATGCGGCACTGCGGGTGGTGCAAGCTGCTGGGCGCCTATTGCGTACGGAAACGGATTCCGGCCTCGTGACGCTGTTGGACCGGCGTATCATTACCCGCCGTTATGGCCGCGCGATCCTCGACTCATTGCCGCCGTTCCAGCGCAATCTGGCCTGAAGCGCCTAATACGTTCGCGGCACAGGAGCCCCAGATGTCAGTGCCTACAGACGCCACAACGCCCACCATGCAGGCTGCTGTACTCACTCGGTTTGGCGATGCCGACAGTTTCCAGTGTGTACCCCTTCCTAGGCCCCAGCCCGAGGGGGATGAACTGCTTATCCGGGTTGCCTACGCCGGTGTGAACCCGGCGGACTGGAAGGACAGGCGGGGCTACCTCGCTGCTTTCTTTGATATCGAGTTCCCCTACGTTATTGGCTTTGATGCCGCGGGCTGGGTTGAGTGGGCGCCGCCTGGCAGCTCGTTCCAGGTGGGCGATCGGGTGGTAACGCCGTCAGCACACGGGCAGGGAAAGTGGGGCAGCTATGCGCAGTATTTAGTGGTATCGCCTGATGGTGTCGCCAGGGTCCCCGACTCCCTGGACTTGCGTGTTGCTGCCACGGTTCCGGTGTCTGCGCTCACCGCATGGCAGGCAATCACCCGCACCGATCGCGGTTACCTGCAGCCTGGGCAGTCAGTGATGGTGCACGGCGGTGCCGGGAGTGTGGGCCGCTTCGCGATACAGTTTGCGAAAGAACTGGGTGCTGATGTGACTGCCAGTTGCAGCGCGGCCAACCGTTCTGCCCTGGAGAACTTGGGTGCACACCGCACAGTGGACTACCGCGTCGATCTGCCAGAGCAACTCGCCCGGTCACACCCGGCGGGCGTGGATCTCTTGATCGATGCCGTAGGTGCGTCCAGCCTGCCGGATATTGCCGCACTGGTGAAGCCCGGCGGCCGTGTTGTCAGCATCGCAACTCTCAATGACGATGGGGATGTTCCTGCACTGATCGCCGATGCAGCGGGGGCTGGCATAGCCCGCCAGGTCGTCGCTATGGACGACGTTGACTGTGCTGCAGATCTGGCGACCATCGTGGATGCCGTTGCCGACGGCAGACTGCAGCTGCCTGCAATCCATGAATATGCCCTGGCAGATGTAGCTGCCGCGCATCGCTTGCTTGAGAACGGCAAAGCTGCCGGTAAGCTGGTGCTGCGGGTCAGTGACTCAGCGTCTGGCGCTGCACCTGACTAGCGAGGGAGTCGCTGGATAAGCCGGCGCTGCTGCCCTTTAAGCAACGGTGTACACTCAGGCCTCATGAGCGATCAACAAGAAGCCATAAACGAGAGCAATGCAGTCGTGCGCACCGATATTGCAGCGGTGTTAATCGATGTCGAAGCACAACTGCGACAGCTGGGCCTGTGGGACAAGATTCCGCCCTCGGCCGAGGCGCTGGCTTCAGAGCAGCCATTTTGCGTAGACACCCTGACCTTGCCCCAATGGCTGCAGTTCGTGTTTTTGCCCACCCTGTACACCATGTTGGACAACCATCAACCCCTGCCGGATCGATGCGGTATTGCACCTATGGCCGAGGAGTTTTTCCGCGGCTCTGGATTGTCCTACGAAACCCTAGTTACATTGCTAGAGCGCATAGACGAACTGCTCAGCGGCACTGCGGGCGACGACAACTACACCGTGGCATGATGTCGTAACGCACAGCGCTTAATCGGACTCTGCCTGCGTAGCCTGCCAGGCACTGATGACTTCATCGGCTGCGCGAAACGCCTCCATGCCTGCGGGAAATCCGCAGTACACCGTTGCGTGCAGCAGCGCACCCTGGATTTCCTCAACGCTACAGCCATTGTTGAGCGCACCGCGCACGTGGCCTTTCAGCTCGTTAGATGCACGCAGGGCGGTCAGAATACTGAGAGTCATCAGGCTGCGTGTGGCTGGCGATAACTCATCGCGTTGCCAGGTTTCGCCCCAGCAGTTACGGGTCACCAGTTCCTGCAGTGGCTGTGTGAACTCGCTGGCGCCGGCCAGTGCCTTGTCGACAAAGCTATCACCCATCACCTCGCGGCGCTTGGCCATGCCATGCTCAAACTTTTCCGAACTCATATTTCCTCCAAAGGTTTCGCCAAAAAAAACGGCGCTCAGTGAGCGCCGTTGGGGTAGTGAAACTGTGTGGGTTTAGACCCGCTCGACCACAGTGGTGATGCCCTGGCCCAGACCGATGCACATGGTGGATATGCCGAGGGTCAAATCCCGATCTTCCATGACATTCAGCAACGATCCCGTGATGCGTGTGCCTGAACAGCCAAAGGGGTGACCCAATGCGATGGCGCCGCCATGAACGTTCACTTTCTCGTCCATGGCATCTAGCAGGTCCAGATCCTTGAGCACGGGCAGAGCCTGCGCTGCAAAGGCCTCATTCAGCTCCACCATATCGATGTCGTTGATCGACAGGCCCAGGCGCTTCAGTGCCTTTTTGGTTGAGGGAACCGGGCCATAACCCATGATGGAGGGATCGACGCCAGCCAATGTCATGGCGCGGATGCGGGCGATGGGCTCCAGGCCCAGTGCCTGCGCGCGTTCGGCTGACATGACCAGCATGGCCGATGCGCCGTCAGAGATTTGAGAGCTCTGGCCCGCGGTGACGGTGCCGCCCTGGGGGTTAAAGGACGGTGCCAGCTTGGCCATGTCCTCAATGTTCGCATCGGGGCGAATCGTCTCATCGGCGCGAACTGAAGTCAGTGCACCCGATGCATCGTGACCGTCGATAGCAATGATCTCGCGATCAAACTTGCCCTCAACCGTGGCCTTGTGTGCCAGCTGGTGTGAACGTACACCGAAGGCGTCCTGCTGCTCGCGGCCGATGCCGTGCATCATGGCAAGGTACTCAGCGGTCATGCCCATCATGCCCGCTGCCTTGGCCACCGAGCGGCCCATGCGGGGGTTGGGATCCGCATTGCTGGGGTCCATCATGGGCAGGTGACCCAGGTGTTCCACGCCGCCCACAAGGTAGACGTCGCCCACGCCGGCCATCACGTTGGCCGCCGCAGTGTGCAGCGCCGACATTGATGACCCGCAGAGGCGGTTAACGGTTTGTGCGGGAATGTCGTGCGGCAGCTCTGCGCCCAGTACGATCATACGCGCCAGGTTCATGCCCTGTTCGCCACGCTGAATCACACAGCCCCAGATCAGGTCGTCGATCTCGGCGGGATCCAGTGCGCTGTTGCGCGCCAGCATTCCCTTGATAACAGCAGCAGACAGGTCGTCGGCGCGTACGTTGCGGAAGCAACCGTTCTTGGACCGGCCCATGGCAGAGCGGGCGTAGTCAACAATGACAGCATCTCTTGGATTCAAACTCACAGTGTTTCTCCTTTAAGCCCGAACTTAGTAATAGGTTTCGCTGTTAGACAGCATTTCGCGCATGCGCTCGGTCACCTCGTAGGCTTTACCCAGGTACGCATACTTCTCGGACTGTTCCACGATGTAAGCCATACCTACCGTGTCCATCCAGCGGAAGACACCGCCGCGGAAGGGAGGGAAGCCAACGCCATACAGCAGTGCCAGGTCCGCTTCTGCTGGGGTTTCCACAATGCCTTCTTCCAGGCAGCGTGCCAGTTCAATGGCCATGGGCAGCATCATGCGTGGAACGATCTCGTCCTTGTCGAAGTCCTTGCGGGCCTCCACATGGGGCTCGAGCAGGGCGTAGGTTTCTTCAGAGACCACTTTCTTGGGCTTGCCCCGTTTGTCAGTGACGTACTCGTAGAAGCCCTTGCCGTTCTTCTGACCCAGACGATCGTTCTCGAACATGATGTCGGTCGCAGTCTTGTACTGCGGCGTCATGCGATCGGGGAATCCATCTGCCATCACCTCAACACAGTGAACGCCGGTGTCGATGCCAATAACGTCGGACAGATAAGCGGGGCCCATGGGCCAGCCCCAGCGCTCCATGACTTTGTCCAGTTGCTGGAAATCGGCGCCGTCTTTGACCAGGCCGGTAAAGCCGGCGAAGTAGGGGAACAGGACGCGGTTAACCAGGAATCCCGGGCAGTCACGCACAACTACCGCTTTCTTGCCCATCTTGTTGGCGTAGGCCACGGTGCGGGCAACGGCGGTATCGGAGGTCTTCTCACCGCGAATCACCTCTACCAATGGCATGGCGTGAACGGGGTTGAAGAAGTGCATGCCGCAGAAGTTCTCGGGACGTTCCAGTGCCTCGGCAAGATACGTAATGGAGATAGTCGAGGTGTTCGATGCCAGTACGGCATCCTTGTCGATCTGCTTTTCAGTTTCCGCCAGGACAGCGTGCTTCACCTTCGGGTTTTCGACCACCGCTTCCACAACGATGTCCACGTCCTCGAAACCGTTGTAATCCAGTGTGGGGTCGATGCTGTTCAGTACCTCACCCATCTTCTGCGGTGTCATGCGGCCACGGCTGACGCGCTTGGAGAGCAGTTTGTTGGCTTCGTTAAGGCCCAGATCCAGCCCGTCCTGATTGATGTCCTTCATCTTGATCGGGGTTCCGCGCAGTGCTGACTGATACGCAATTCCGCCGCCCATGATGCCGGCACCCAGTACTGCGGCGCGCTCGATGGCCTTGTCCGCTTTCTTCTCCCAGCCCTTGGCTTTCTTGGAGAGGAATTGGTCGTTCAGGAAGATGCCGACCAGTGCTTGCGCTACGGGTGTTGTGGCAACTTCCGCAAAGCCATCGGCTTCGACCTGCAGTGCCTCTTCCAGACTCATGCTGCGGGCCTTTTCGATTACATCGACCACTTTCAGCGGTGCGGGGAAGTTATTGCCTGCCTGTTGCGCAACCATGGAACGGATAGTGAAGAAGCTCATCATCGCTTCGGTATCGTTCAGCGGTAACGGGCCGTGCTTGCGCGCGCGGCGCTCGCTGTATTCCAGCTTGCCATCCACTGCCTGCTGCAGTGTTGCGAGCGTGACCGCGCGAAGCTGATCCGGCTCGGCGATGGCATCCACGGCGCCAGCTTTCAGTGCTTCATCGGCGCGTTTTTCGGCACCGGTGGCCATCCACATCACGGCCTCATCTACGCCGATCAGGCGCGGCAGGCGCACTGTGCCACCCCAACCGGGGATGATGCCCAGTTTGGTTTCTGGCAGGCCCACTTTGGCGGCCGTGCTCATCACGCGGAAATCGCAGGCCAGGCAGGCTTCCAGACCGCCGCCCATGGCATAACCATTGATGGCTACTGCGCTGGGGTAGGGCAGCTTGCCGATGCGGTTCAGGTTGGTGTTGTTAGGCACGAACACCGGTTTGATCTCGTCCGCGGTGGACTTAAACAGCTCGGTAAACTCGGTGATGTCTGCGCCAACGATGAAGACACCCTTGCCACTGGTAACCAGCAGCCCCTTGATGCCTGATTCGGTTTCCAGCGCGTCCAGCGCAGCCGTCAGGTCGTTGACGGTAGCCTGATTGAATTTGTTGACGGATTCGCCGTTGAGGTCAAAGTTCAGCTCAGCGATATCGCCCTCAAGGCGGGTGACCGTGAGTGAATCACTCTGGTAGATCATATCTGTGTCCTGTTGTGAAAGGTGGGGACGTCGATGGTTAACGTAGCGCTGCACGGCAGCGTAGGTTACGGGGGGCGGGTATTGTAGTGCGGCTCCGCCCTCCGGGGAAGGCGAAGTTTACAATGCTTACATAGGGTGTCGCTAGTGCCTTTGAGGGCTACCGAACCTGAACCAGAGGGCTACCGAACCTGAGCGTGAATGCTACTGAACCTGAATCTGTACGGGTATCCAGCGGTTGATGATGTACTGCAGCGTGCCGTTGTTACGCATCTGCCGCAGTGCGCTGTTGAGTTCGGTTACCAGCGCCCCGTCGTCCTTGCGCACGGCCCAGGCGAGATACTCCTCGGTCAGCGGCTTGTAGGTGCTGATCAGATCATCGGTTTCCAGCGAGTTGGCCAGCTGCCAGGCGGTGGGTGCATCGTGAATGTAGATATCGATGGCATCGGCGCGAAGACCGGCGAAGGCCTCCGTGCCATCGGCGAAGTAGCTGATCTGGGCCTCTGTGAGTTCGCGCTCTGCAAAGGCAGCGCCGGTGGTGCCTGGCTCTACTCCCACGCGCACGCCTTCGCGATAGATAGCCCAGGGCTGGGCGAAGCTGCCGATTCTGTCCTTGTGCATGACGGCCATCTGGCCGACCTTGAGGTAAGGTTCAGCAAACATAACCCGCTGCGAACGTGCAGCGGTCACACTCAGACCTGACATGATGACATCCACTCGACCTTGTTCTAAGGCAGGGATGAGCTCGTCGAAGGGGTATTCAAAAATCGCCAGTTCTTTGCCCATGATTTTGGCCACGGCACGGGCATTATCGGGCTCTACACCAACGACGGCACCATCCTGTTTATATTGCAGCGGTGGGTAGTCGGCAGACAGCCCGACGCGCAAGGTCTGCGCGCTGACCCACTGCGGCAGCGCAATTAACAACAGGACGAGAAACAGGCGATGCATGGTGCACTCCGGATCATGAATTCGTGCTGAGAGCATAAACGCTGGCGCGGGCTGCGCCAATTCTTTGCGCCGTATCGGCTCAAGTTGAGGCCGTATTGCCGCCCGCGGCCAGCCTCTGGTGTTCGCGCAAGTGCAGCGCGATATCCACGGCGGTCTTCAATACCACAAGAATCAACAGCATAAACAGGGGCTGCCCAAGGGCGGTAATGGCCATTGCCCCCAGAATGACGGCGATGTGCATCACGATGATGCGGCCATAGGGCGCAGTCATTAGCGCATTCAATGCCGTTTTTTCTCGTTCTCTTGCCAGCAGAAAGTTGAGAACAAAGGAGACACCGTGGCTGATGAACAGGGCGGCGAAGGCCCACAGCCACTGGGTGGGCGCTTGGGCCAGCACGAAGCTCACCACGTCGACCAGCAGCTCCACGAACACGAAAAAGAAAGGCCAGGTCTGGCCGCCGGCCAATACGTCGGCCTCGGGGTCCACCAGCAAAGTCACGATGAACAGCCCGTGGACCGCGCAGAAGCCACCGTAGTGGATCAAAAAGAAAAGGCCTGAAAATACGCCACCCACGGGAGAAGTGACGAGCATCTTCGCCAGAGTGTAAAACCCCAGGACAAGATTTTCTGACCAGTACAACACAACTAGGGCGGCCACATCCCAGTCGTAGAACAGTACGCCGATTAGCGGCAGAATATTGGCCACAATCAGGGTTACAAGGCTTATCAGTCGGCGATCGCCGGTGTATTCGTGGATAACGTGCTCAAGGCTCATGACAGAGCTCGGGGTCATTTCGGTGCAGTGGCACGGTTTGGCGGGGGAGAGGGTGCCAAGCAGCTGACTAAGAAAACCGGCTGTGATCAGCCCATCGAGGGTTAGTGCAGGATGCGATCTGAGCCAGCCAGCTCCTCCACGGGTTCTTTGCTGGATTTCTTTTGTGCCGCAGCTTCCTGTTCCTGTAGGTAAGTGCGCAGTCGGCCTACGACGCTGTTCATCACATCGATGGTCTGGCTGATCTGGTCCAGCGCCATCAGGATGGTCTCATTGTCGCTCTGGCTTTTATCGCTCTTGTCCATGGGTTGGCCCTCAGGTTGAGCTCGTTATTTCAGTCACCGCCACAAGTGGGCGCCACCTTGTATACAGCAACGGTGGCGCACCGGATTAATCCCAGCTCAGCGCACCGCCTGTCTGGTATTCAATAACGCGCGTTTCGAAGAAGTTCTTCTCCTTGCGCAGGTCCATGATTTCCGACATCCACGGGAAGGGGTTCTGCACGCCAGGGAACTGCTCAGGCAGGCCCAGCTGCGACAGGCGCCGGTTGCAGATGAACTGCAAATATTCTTCCATCATGGCCGCGTTCATACCCAGTACACCGCGGGGCATGGTGTCACGCGCGTATTCGATCTCCAGCTGCGTGCCTTCCAGAATCATTTCGACGACTTCCTGCTTGAAAGTCTCTGTCCACAGCTGAGGATTCTCCAGCTTGATCTGGTTGATCACATCGATGCCGAAGTTCAGGTGCATAGACTCATCACGCAGGATGTACTGGAACTGTTCGGCGACGCCGGTCATCTTGTTGCGCCGGCCCATGGAGAGAATCTGGGTGAAGCCGCAGTAGAAGAAGATGCCTTCGGTGACGGCGTAAAAACCAATCAGGTTGCGCAGCAACTCCTGGTCCGATTCCAGTGTACCGGTGGTGAAGGTGGGGTCGGACAGGCTCTGGGTCTTGCCCAGGCTCCAGGCCGCCTTAGCTGCGACCGAGGGGACTTCCCGGTACATATTGAAGACTTCGCCCTCGTCCATGCCCAGCGACTCGATGCAGTACTGGTAAGCGTGGGTGTGGATGGCCTCTTCAAACGCCTGGCGCAGCAGGTACTGGCGACACTCCGGGTTAGTGATCAGGCGGTAGATGGCCAGCACCAGGTTATTGGCAACCAGCGAGTCCGCGGTTGAGAAGTAGCCCAGGCTACGCATCACAATGCGGCGCTCGTCTTCGGTCAGACCCTCGGGATCTTTCCAGGTGGCGACGTCGGCCGTCATGTTGATTTCCTGCGGCATCCAGTGGTTGGCGCAGCCATCAATGTACTTCTGCCAGGCCCAGTCATACTTGAAGGGCACCAGCTGGTTGAGGTCGGCGCGGCAGTTGATCATGGCCTTTTCGTCAACCGAGACGCGCGCGGCGCCCATTTCCAGCTCTTTAAGGCCGGGCGCGACATCCAGCGTGGCCAGGTTTCGCGCCGCCGCTGCGACATTGTCATTGGCGGCGGGTGCAGGCTCCGCTACGGGCTCTGGCGCGGCGGCAGGTGCCGCTGCCGCGGGCGCGGGTGCTGCCTCAGCGACAGCTGCGGCGGCTGCCGCCGCGGGTGCGCCAGCGGCTTCTTCGGTGTTGTAATCATCCCAGTTCAACATCTGTTCGCTATCCCCTGGTGGTGAGTTTCTACTCTTTCGGTCGTTAGTAATCGTGGTTACTGACAGGCTTCACAGTCAGGATCGTCCAGTGAGCAAGCCTGCGGTACAGGTGCCGGCTGCGGCTCCGAGTTGTTAGACACCGCGTTCAACGCGCCGGTATCGATGGTGGACTTCTCGGTGCCAGTGGCTGCCAGTGAGCGCAAGTAGTAGGTTGTCTTGAGACCGCTGTACCAGGCCATACGATAGGTAATATCGAGCTTCTTACCGCTGGCATTATTGATGTACAGGTTCAGAGACTGTGCTTGATCTATCCACTTTTGGCGACGGCTCGCAGCGTCGACCAGCCAGCGAGGTTCTACCTCGAAGGCTGTGGCGTAGATGGCCTTGAGATCAGCCGGAATGCGATCAATCGCCTGCACGGAGCCATCGTAATATTTTAGGTCGTTAACCATCACCCCGTCCCAGAGGCCACGCTCTTTGAGGTCATTGACCAGGTAGGGATTAACCACAGTGAACTCGCCGGACAGGTTCGATTTCACATACAGGTTCTGGTACGTGGGCTCGATGGACTGCGACACACCGGTAATGTTGGCGATAGTCGCCGTGGGGGCAATCGCCATCACGTTGGAGTTGCGCATACCTCGCTCGGCAACCAGCTCACGCAGTGTGGGCCAGTCCAGAGTCTGCTCTTTATTCAGCTGGATGTACTCGCTGCCGCGGTGCTCTTCCAGGATATCCAGCGAATCAATGGGCAATATGCCTTGGCTCCACAGGGACCCCTCGTAGCTGCTGTAGCGGCCGCGCTCTGCAGCCAGCTCGCTGGAGGCTTCGATCGCGTAGTAGCTGATTGCCTCCATGGAGCGGTCGGCAAATTCCACCGCCTGCTCGGAACCATAGGCCAGGTGTTGCTTGTACAGCGCATCCTGGAAGCCCATCAGGCCCAGACCCACAGGGCGGTGACGCATGTTTGACTGCTCAGCCGTACCCACGGAGTAGTAGTTGATGTCGATCACGTTATCAAGCATGCGCACGGCTGTCCGAACGGTGTTGCGCAGCTTGTCCAGATCCAGTCCGTTCTCACCGATGTGTTGGGGCAGGTTGATCGAGCCCAGGTTGCACACCGCGATCTCTTCGTTGGACTTGGTATTCAGCGTGATCTCCGTACACAGGTTGGACGAGTGCACCACGCCCGCGTGCTGCTGTGGCGAGCGCAGGTTGCAGGGATCCTTGAAGGTCATCCACGGATGGCCTGTTTCGAACAGCATGCCCAACATCTTGCGCCAAAGGTTGGCGGCTTGGACGCGCTTAAACAACTTCAGTTCGCCGCTGCGTGTTTGCGCTTCATAGTGCTCGTAGCGCTCCTGGAACTCCTTGCCATACAGGTCGTGGAGGTCGGGCACGTCGTTGGGTGAGAACAGCGTCCACTCGCCGTCGTCGAAAACCCGCTTCATGAACAGATCTGGAATCCAGTTGGCGGTGTTCATGTCGTGAGTACGGCGACGATCATCACCGGTGTTCTTGCGCAGCTCCACGAACTCTTCAATGTCCATGTGCCAGGATTCCAGGTAGGCACAGACAGCGCCCTTACGCTTGCCACCCTGGTTAACGGCAACTGCGGTGTCGTTCACCACTTTAAGGAAGGGCACAACGCCCTGTGATTTGCCGTTGGTGCCCTTGATGTAGGCGCCCAGTGCGCGCACAGGCGTCCAGTCGTTACCCAGGCCGCCGGCGAACTTGGACAGCATCGCGTTGTCGTGGATAGCGCCATAAATACCGCTGAGATCATCCGGCACTGTTGTGAGGTAGCAGGAAGACAGCTGTGGGCGCAGAGTGCCCGCGTTGAACAGTGTGGGGGTAGAGCTCATGTAGTCGAAGGAAGACAGCTGACGATAGAACTCTATGGCCCTTGCATTGGGGTTGTCTTCGCGCACTGCCAAGCCCATGGCCACGCGCATGAAGAACACCTGGGGCAGTTCAAAGCGGACTTCATCGCTGTGGATGAAGTAACGGTCGTAAAGGGTTTGCAGGCCCAGGTAGGTGAACTGCAGATCCCGGGCAGGATCCAGCGCGGCACCCAGCTCCGCCAGATCATAGTCAGCAAGTTCGGGAGCCAGCAGTTCCAGTGCGACGCCTTTCTCAATGTAGGCAGCCAGCGCCTTGGTATACAGCGAACCCATGTCCGCCTGGGTGGCATTCTCGGCCACGCCGAGGAAGTTCAACGCTTCGCTGCGCAGGTTGTCACACAGCAGGCGTGCCGCGGCGTAGCTGTAATTGGGTTCTTGCTCAATCAGGGTGCGCGCAGTAATCACCAGTGAGGTGCTGAGTTCCTCGGCGGTCACGCCGTCGTAGAGGTTTTTCAGTGCCTCATCCAGAATGCGGGTTTCGCTGACATCGGTCAGGCCCTCGCAGGCTTCCGAGACGATGGTGTGCAGACGCTCGATGTCCAGCGGTGCGCGGCTGCCATCGGCCTGAATCACGTTGATGCTGTTGGCGGCTTCCTGGGTAGCAGGGGAGAGAGCCTGCTTGGCAGCGCGTTTGCGTGATTGTTCTTCCCGGTAGATTACGTAGTCGCGGGCGATCTTGTGCTCGCCCGCACGCATCAGTGCCAGCTCTACCTGGTCCTGAATATCTTCGATGTGCACGGTGCCGCCCGAGGGCATGCGACGCTTGAAGGTTGCAGTGACCTGCTCGGTCAGTTTGGCGACGGTTTCGTGGATGCGACTGGAGGCTGCTGCCGTGCCGCCTTCAACTGCCAGGAAAGCTTTGGTAATGGCCACGGAGATTTTGCTCTCCTCAAACGGTACCACAGTGCCATTGCGTTTAATGACCCTCAGATGCCCGGGCGCGGTCGCGGCGATGTTACCGCTGACAGGGGCCTGTTCTGTGCCGGCGGGCACATTTTGGGTAGTACCGGTGGGGTTGGTTTCAGTCTGCATCGTCTCTCCGAGTTTGGCGCTTGGCCTTATAGTTGTTGATTACCACAACAGCGTTTTTTTCCAGCCATCGAGGATCACTCGTCGAGAAGCGCCGCGTAGCAACGCCTGAATGCAGCTGCCCCCGGAAGCGGGCTGATCACTGCTGATGTGTGTTCCCCTGGTCGTGCCTTCAGTGCGCTGTGCTATGAGTGAGGCTCAATGGCCTAAAGCCCCGCTCTAACGCCCTGAAAACGTGACTGCCCCAGTCTTGTCACGATGATCGCTGGCTTTATGGTCGATTTTTGACCAGCGATTGTGAGCAAATCCCCAACATCTTGGGGTAGGTGAGCCACTGGAATACAAGATAATGCGCCTATTGGGCCAATGCAAGGGCAATAGACTGGGATTATGCTGTGGATAAGGTGTGCGCGGCGGGGTATACCAAACGGGTGTAGGTACCTACTAACCTGTGAGTCAGCGACTTACCTGAAAGACCGGCTCGACAGACATCCCCTGAGCCATTTTCGGGAAGCCTACGATCATTTTTTTATAACGACCTTGACGTATATTCGTCCCAGTTATTTAGCTGGGGCAGCCGCCCGGATTTAGCGCCGGGCAGCGTCCAAGAGGGTCTCCAGCAGCGCTTTCTGCGCGTGCAGGCGATTTTCTGCCTCGTCCCAGATAACCGTGTCTGGATTGTCCATCAGTCCCGCGCTGATCTCCTCGCCGCGGTGGGCGGGCAGGCAATGCATGTACAGTGCGTCGCTGTTGGCGTGTGCCATCAACTCCTCATTCACCTGATAGGGCTGGAACATTCCCTCGCGTGCGGTCTGTTCCTCCTCCTGACCCATCGAGGCCCAGACATCAGTTACCACCAGGTCGGTATTGCGGACGGCGGCAACAGGGTCGTGCTCGACATGGACGCGCTGCCCGTGTTGGCTCATCAGATCGGCGTCGGGCTCAAAGCCGGGAGGGCAGGCAATGGTGAGCTCAAAATCAAACTGCGCGGCGGCATTGATGTAAGACTGGCACATATTGTTGCCATCCCCGACCCAGCACACCCTGTGGCCGGCGATATCGCCGCGCCGTTCAAACCAGGTTTGCATATCGGCCAGCAATTGGCAGGGATGGTAGCTGTCAGTGAGGGCATTGATAACCGGAACGCTGGAGTGTGCGGCAAAGCGCTCCACAATATCGTGCCCAAAGGTCCGTATCATGACCACGTCCACCATGGAGGAGATCACGCGCGCGGAATCCTCGATGGGCTCTCCACGCCCAAGCTGGGTATCGTTTGGCGACAGGAACATGGCGTGGCCGCCCAGCTGAGCCATGCCGGCTTCAAAAGATACGCGGGTGCGGGTGGAGGATTTGGCAAAAATCATGCCCAGCACAGTGCCGGGGTAGCGGCGCTGATCGACACCGTCGGCCCGTTCCTGCTTGAGCGTAATCGCGCGCCGGATAATGGTGCGCAATTCTTCTGGGCTGAAGTCCATCAGTGTGAGGAAATGCTGAGTCGCCATGGCCAATCCTATTCTTGCCTGTGCTGTCTAAATCGCTGCGTGTTTGTGTAAACCGGTTCGAGGTGCTTAACGGCGTAGGTCTCGCTGTGCCTTCATCGTCCCTGCCAAATGCCCTTAGGCGTAAAAAGCGTTGATCAGGGCGGCAACGCCGGCACCGAGCTCGCCTGCCTGTTCCTTGCTCATGACGAGCGGCGGCAACAGTCGAATCGTATTGCCGGCTGTTACGTTAATCAGTAGCCCTGCCCCCAGCGCTTGCCCAACAAGCTCAGTGCAGTCACGAGTCAGCTCGATGCCGATCATGAGCCCCTGACCACGCAGATCTGTAATGACTGAATTGTCAGCGACCTCTGCCACGACAGCGCTACGAACGGTTTCGCCAAGGGACAGTGCCCTGTTTGTAAGGTCACCGCCGCTGAGCGTGTTGGTGACGGCCAGGGCGGCGGCGCAGGCCAGGTGCCCGCCGCCGTAGGTAGAGCCATGGTGGCCGGGCCCAAACACATCGGCGGCTTTGCCCCGCGCCATACACGCACCGATGGGCATGCCGTTGCCCAGGCCTTTCGCGGTGGTAACGATGTCGGGTACTACATCGGTGCCCAGATAATAGAAGTGATGGCCGGTGCGGCCGTTGCCAGACTGCACCTCGTCGTAAATCAGCAGCCATTCATTGGCATCGCACAACGTGCGAAGCTTGCGCAGGTATTCGTCGCCCAGGGGCATGACACCACCCTCGCCCTGGATAGGTTCAACCATCACGGCGACCACATCGGGGTTGTTGTCAGCGATCGCGGCGATAGCAGCGCTGTCGCCCCTGGCGGCACGCACAAAGCCGCCCACCAGCGGTTCAAACCCGGCTTGGATTTTGCGATTGCCGGTGGCGCTCAGTGTGGCCATGGTGCGCCCATGAAACGCGCTCTCCAGTACCACAATTGAGGGCCGCTCAACGCCGCGCTGGTGACCGTACATGCGCGCCAGTTTGATCGCGGCTTCATTGGCCTCCGCCCCTGAATTGCCGAAGAAAACGCGCTCCATACCGGTGATGCTTGTCAGTGCGTCGGCCAGATCTTCCTGAGGCTGGATGCGATACAGGTTGGAGGTGTGCATCAACTGCGAGGCCTGCTGCTGGATTGCCTCGGTAATGGCTGGGTGTGCGTGTCCCAGATTAGTAACGGCGATTCCCGACAGGCCATCCAGATAGGCGCGGCCTTCCGTATCATAGAGCACGGCGCCTTCACCACGCGTGAAAGTCACGGGCAGGCGGGCATAGGTAGGCATCAGTGCTGACATCGGTGTCCCCCAAAAACGCAAAAAGGCAGCTGCGGCTGCCTCTGAGGAGCGATCATAGCGGTTACCCCGCCCGCGGTGCAAACCTCGTGACAGGGCAGAAATCCGCGGCAATAGTGGCTAGAATATTGCCCCCGTTTGAACGACAACACAGGAGCTAATGCATGGATATTATGGACACCATCAAAGAGCAGGTGGAGAACAACAGCATCCTGCTATATATGAAGGGCTCACCCAACCAGCCCCAGTGCGGCTTCTCAGCGCGCACCGTTCAGGCTTTGATGGCCTGCGGCGAGCGGTTTGCCTACGTTGATGTGCTCTCAAACCCCGATGTGCGCGCAAACTTGCCCAAGTACGGGAACTGGCCCACGTTTCCCCAGCTGTGGGTGAACGGTGAGCTGGTCGGTGGCTGTGACATCGTCACTGAGATGGCTGAATCCGGTGAGCTGCAGCCCTTGATCAAGGAAGCGGCTGCCAGCCAGGCGACTGCCTGATATAAAAAAAGGCGCGATAGTCAGCTATCGCGCCTTTCTCATACCTGCCCTTGCTTATTCGTCGGGCTTCACCGTGTGCATCGCGGTCTGCAAGTAGTTCTGGATACCCACCTTCTCGATCAGGCCCAGCTGAGTTTCCAGCCAGTCGATGTGTTCCTCCTCGGATTCCATGATATCAACGAGGATTTCTCGAGAGACGTAGTCTTTTGTTGAATCTGCATATTCGATGGCAGCAATCAGGTCAGCGTGGGCGATATGCTCCAGCTTCAGGTCGCACTCCAGCATCTCCTTGGTGTTCTCACCGATCATAAGGCGGCCCAAGTCCTGCAGATTGGGCAAGCCCTCCAGAAAGAGAATGCGCTCAATCAGTGAGTCGGCGTGCTTCATCTCATCGATAGACTCGTGGTACTCGTGCTCGCCCAGCTCTTTCAGGCCCCAGTCTTTGTACATGCGGGCGTGGAGGAAGTACTGGTTAATAGCCACCAATTCATTACCGAGAATGGTATTGAGGTGGTCGATCATCTTTTGGTCGCCTTTCATGGTCTAGCCTCCTTTATGTTGATGCACAAAGAGTGACGCCTTTCTAACGCTAAGTCAACCTAAGCTATTGATTTTATTGATAATTTATAATGATAATCAGAGCGATTATCATCCCGTGATGTCGTGATACTGTTCAGCTAAGGGTCCAGTGTTGCCGGGCTGTGTTTCATGCCTTTGTTGGCAGAAATTTATGCAATGAGGGGGCAGCGGGGGAGGGCATTGATACAGCGCACTGCCGGCAAGGGTGCTTGTCTATAGGGGCACAAACAGTAAGAGCAGCAGTCAGTGCATCTGCAGCGCGATGCTACTTATGGCCCCGCGTGAATAATTATAGAAAGAAGCTGGCCAGCGTGGCCGGGTCTAAACAGGGAATATCCGGGTGTCGTACCCAGGGGCCGGGAACGAACTGGGAAGTGGTTAGCGATCAGGTGACGGCGTAGAACAGCTGCTCGTTGTCCATCACATCGTCCAGAGATTCGCGCACGATTTCTTTGGCGAGAATGCCGCATTTGCCGCACTGGCTGGCAACCCCAAGGCTGCTGTGTACGTCGCTTACCGAGCTGGCGCCATCCTGAACGGCGGCGCGGATCTGGGTATCGGTAATTCCTTTGCAAATACAGACGTACATGAGCGAAACGGTGGCTGGCTGCTGTCGATGGGCAAAAAGTAATAAGAATGAGAATAATTGTCAACAACAATCAATAACATTTCCTGACTCGGCCTGGGCTGGTGCTATCTGGTATGCGGTTTAACGCAATTAGAGGTTGCCCATCAGTGCCTTCAATCGAGCCTCGACCAGCGGCAGGCGATCATTGCCGAAATACATATCATCCCCATTGATGAACAGTGTGGGTGAGCCATAGCCGCCACGGGCGATCACGTCATCGGTGTTGGCGCGCAGTGCCGCTTTGTAAGTATCGTTATCACAGGCAGCAGCCAGCGCATCGCTGTCCAGACCGATTGCGCTGGCAATGTCGGCCAGTACCTCCGGCTGTGAGATGTCGCGATTATCTCCCCAGTACGCTTCGAAAACAGCGCGCGACCATGCGATCTCCTGACCTTGCTCGGCAGCATAGATGGCAGCGCGCATGGCTTTGGCGCTGTTCACGGGGAACACGTCGGGTTGAATGATGCGCACGCCCGCCAGCCAGGCCCAGTCGCCCAAGTCTTTAAGGTAGTAGCGGAACTGCCGTTCGTTGGCAGCAGCACTGGCGCGCTTGCTGTAGAGCTCCTGATTGACCGCGTTGAACACGCCGCCCACGAGAATGGGGCGCCACTGCATATCCACACCCAATTCCTGCGCCATTGGGATCATTCGCGTGAACGCCAGGTAGGTCCAGGGGCTGGAGCAGTCGTAGAAAAATTCCAGGGTGGGCTTCGCACTCATCATGGGTTTCCGCACAGGATCAAGAGGCCGCCGAGCTTAGCACACCGACTCTGCGCATTAGGTATAATCGCCGGCCCACAAGGGATGACCGAACATGAATATCAAGGATTACATGGCCGCTCTGGGCCGCGGAGCCAGAGCCGCCGCCAGCGATGTTGCAGCCTCCAGCACGGAGCAGCGCAATGCTGCATTGCTGGCCGCGCGTCGTCGGCTGGATCAGGCCAGAGAGGCACTGACCCATGCCAATGAGCAGGATTTGGCGAGGGGAAGGAGTAATGGCTTGGACGCAGCGCTGCTCGATAGACTGGCGCTAACCCCGGCGCGCATCGATACCATGCTGGAGGGCCTGCGCCAGGTTGCCGATCTGCCAGATCCGGTCGCCAGTATCTCAGACATGCGCACCATGCCCTCTGGCATCCAGGTGGGACGCATGCGCGTGCCTCTGGGTGTGATCGGCATCATTTACGAGTCGCGCCCCAATGTGACCGTCGAGGCGGCCAGCCTGTGTCTTAAATCAGGCAATGCCACCATCTTGCGCGGTGGCTCTGAGGCCATTGAGTCGAACGCTGCTATCGCTGCGTGTCTGCGTGATGCCCTGACCGAGGTCGGTTTGCCCGCAGCCGCTATTCAGGTGCTGGACACACCCGATCGCGCGGCGGTGGGCGAACTGATTACCATGCCGGAATACGTGGACGTGATTGTTCCCCGCGGTGGCAAGGGTCTGATTGAGCGTATCAGTGCGGACGCCCGGGTGCCGGTCATTAAGCACCTGGATGGCGTTTGCCACGTCTACATCGACAGCGGTGCCGACCCATCAATGGCCACCGACATTGCCATCAATGCAAAAACCCAGCGCTACGGCACCTGCAATACCATGGAAACCTTGCTCGTAGCGCAGAGCGAGGCGGCGACGCTGCTGCCCTCTCTGGCAAGTGCATACGCCGAACACGGGGTTGAGCTGCGCGGCTGCGAGCAAACACTGGAGATCGTGCCGGGCTTGCAGCAGGCCACGGAAGAGGACTGGCACGCGGAATACCTGGCACCGATTCTCGCGATCAAGGTGGTCGCCGATATCGATGCAGCCATGGCCCACATTGCCACCTACAGCTCCCAACACACAGACACCATTGTCACGCGCGACCATTCCCGTGCCATGCGCTTCCTGCGTGAGGTGGACTCCAGCTCGGTCATGGTCAATGCATCTACCCGCTTTGCGGATGGATTTGAGTATGGCCTGGGTGCCGAGATCGGCATCTCAACCGACAAACTCCATGCGCGCGGCCCTGTAGGGTTAGAAGGTCTGACCTCGCAGAAATATGTGGTGCTGGGTGACGGACAAATTCGCACTTGACTATGGATGTGGCTAAGCGCGCTCAGGCGGTAGCTGTGCTGGGTGGTACTTTTAACCCCGTGCACTTCGGTCATCTGCGCTCGGCCCTGGAACTGGTCGATCATCTGCACCTGTCGCAGCTCAGGCTGATGGTGTCGGCTCGGCCACCGCACCGGGACGAACCGCAAACCAGCGCGGAACACCGGGCTGCCATGGTGCAGCTGGCCGTGGATGATGAGCCTCGCCTGATTTGTGATACTCGTGAATTGGCGCGATCTGGCCCCTCCTACACAGTGGATAGTCTCAAGGCGCTGCGCGCTGAGGTGGGGCAGGAAATGCCGCTGCTGCTTGTCGTGGGTGGTGACGCTGTTCAAGGCCTGACCGGATGGTCGCGCTGGCAGGCCCTGCTGGACTATGCACATCTGGTAGTCGTGGCGCGCCCCGGATTTACCCTGCCACGCGGCGGAGAGCTAGGCGATTGGTTGACCAGCCACGAAGCGGGACTGCCCGGTGATCTGTTCGATGTGCCGCAGGGGCGGGTGTATCTGGAATCACTGCGGCCACTGCCCATTTCGGCAACGGAGATACGCGCGCTGTTGCAATCAGGCAAATCAGCGCGCTACCTGCTGCCCGACTCCGTACTGGACTATATTAATCAACATGAACTTTATACAGGGAGATCTCCCACAACATGACATTTAGCAAGAAAGCCTGACGCATGGACGCTGAACCTTTGAAAGAACTGGTTCTTGAGGCGCTGGATGACCTCAAGGCTGTTAACCCTGTCACTTTGGAAGTCAGTGCGATGACCGACGTGATGGACTACATGGTGGTTGCCAGCGGCACATCGAACCGGCACGTGAAATCCCTTGCCGACAACGTCTGTGTGGAGGCCAAGAAGCAGGGCATGCCGCCCATCGGTGTTGAAGGCCAGGATGCAGGAGAATGGGTGCTGGTGGACTTCGGTGACGTGGTGGTTCATGTGATGTTGCCGGCAACCCGTGACTTCTACGACCTGGAGCGACTCTGGGTGGCTGCTGACGCCGGCGCCTGATGCGCATCACGGTACACACCGTGGGCAGTAAAATGCCCGGCTGGGTGACCGAGGGCACACAGGAGTACAGCAAGCGACTGCCGCGTGAGCTGAATCTGGAGTGGCGCGAGCTGCCACTGGCCCAGCGCGGAAAGCGCAATGGCAATACCGACCGTCTGAAAGAGAAAGAAGGCGAGCAAATCCTCCAATCCATTGGGCCCGGTGATCTGGTTGTGGCCCTGGATGTGCTTGGCAAACCCTGGTCTACCGAAACATTGGCGCAGCGCCTGTCCGACTGGCAGATGAACGGGCGCAATGTCTCCCTGTTGGTGGGCGGCCCCGACGGCCTCTCTCGCGCCTGCCTGGATCGGGCCGATATGAAGTGGTCTTTGAGCGCGCTGACCTTGCCGCACCCGCTGGTGCGGGTGGTTTTGGCAGAACAGTTGTATCGGGCTTGGACAATCACTGTGAACCACCCGTATCATCGAACCTGATTCATGGTGTGTCAGGCCGCGCGGTAGATGCCACAAGCAATAGCACTTAAGGACCCCGTTCGCGAGAGCCGGATTTACAGTGCACGCACCCTTACCGCAGTACTTATTGTGGTCATGGCGCTGGGGCTGATTGTCGCCCGTTATTACAGCCTGCAGATCACGCATTACGAATCCTACCGCACCCAATCCGAGCGCAACCGTGTGCAGCTGCAGCCCCTGCCGCCCAAGCGCGGGCTGATCTTCGACCGCAATGGTGTGCTTCTCGCCGACAACCGCGCCACCCATATTCTGTCGGTCGTACGAGAGCGCGTGCCGGATCTGGAGGCGACACTCACCCGGCTAGGTGAACTGGTCCCGATTTCTGATCGCGATCTCGATAACTTCCGCAAAAAGCTCAACCGCCGACGTCCTTACGAGGCGGTACCGCTGCGTTTTCGTTTAACCGAGGAGGAGCAGGCGGTCCTTGCTGTGAACCGGCACGAATTACCCGGCGTGGTTGTGGACGCGCAGTTACTACGCCACTACCCGCACGGCGAGCTGTTTTCGCATGCGCTGGGATATGTGGGCCGCATCAACGAGGAAGAAGCGTTGTTCCTCGATGAGCGCGACTATCGTGGTACGTTTCATGTGGGCAAGGTTGGCATTGAGAAGTATTACGAGGACACCCTGCACGGTGAAGTGGGCTACCAAAACGTAGAGACCAACGCCCATGGCCGGGTGCTGCGGGTCCTGGAACGGTATGCACCAACCCCCGGCGAGGATTTAACCTTGCACCTGGACATCAATCTGCAACGCACTGCTTATGAGGCCCTGGGTGAGCAGCGCGGCGCCGTGGTAGCGATTGATCCCAAAACAGGCGGCGTGATGGCGCTGGTGTCTACCCCGGGTTTTGATACCAACTTGTTTGTGAATGGGATTAGCAGCGCGAACTACAGCGAGCTGCGAGATTCTCTAGATGTGCCGCTGTTCAACCGGGCAGTACAGGGGCAGTATCCGCCGGGCTCGCCCGTGAAACCTATGATGGGATTGGCGGGGCTCGAGTCGGGCCTGGTAACGGCCCAAACGACGGTGCCGGATCCGGGCTGGTACCGACTGCCGGGTGACTCGCGGCGTTACCGCGACTGGATTCTGAAGATTCGGGGCACAGGACATGCGCCGGAAGTCGACCTGCACATGGCGATTGTAGAGTCCTGTGATGTTTACTTTTACGACCTCGCGCGCAAGCTGACCATCGATAAAATGTACGACTATCTCCACCCCTTTGGTCTGGGCGAGCGAACGGCAGTAGACACCACCAACGAGCGCCGGGGCGTGCTGCCCTCCACCCGCTGGAAGCGCGATGCGCTGAATCAACCCTGGTACCCGGGCGAGACGCTGAGCGCCGGCATTGGACAGGGCTATGTGCTGACGACGCCGATCCAGCTTGCTGTGGCGACCAGCGTTTTGGCTACCAAAGGCGAACACCGCACACCGCGACTGGTGCGTTCACGGGGGAGCGAGCTGGTAGAGGCTCCATTGCAGCCGCCGGTTGTTGCCACTGAGGCACACTGGAACACGGTGCATGAGGCCATGCGCGATGTTGTGCACGGGGAGCGCGGTTCAGCGCGCAGCATCGGTAAGGATATTCCGTACGAAATGGCAGGTAAGACGGGCACTGCACAGGTTATCGGTATTGCCCAGGGCGAGGTTTATCGTGAAGAGGAGGTGGCCGAACGGCACCGCAATCACGGCCTGTTCATCGCGTTTGCACCCTATGCAGCGCCGACCATTGCGGTGGCAGTGCTGGTCGAAAATGGCGGTGGCAGCAGTGCCGCCTACCCAATCGCTCGCGAGGTGATCGATACCTGGTTACTCGGGGCAGACGCTGGCTGATGGCGGATTATCTGAGGCAACTGCCGCAGGGTTCTGCAGATCTCGCCCGCAGGCCAAGCGCTGCCAGCCGTTTCCACATCGATGTGCCACTGTTGGTTCTGCTGCTGGCATTGACCAGCTTCGGCCTGCTGGTGCTTTACAGTGCGTCCGGGCAGAGCAGCGCTGCGGTGATTCGTCAGGGTCAATACTTTCTGGTGGCCTACGTGGTGATGATCGTGGCCGCGCAGATTCGACTGGTAACCTATATGCGATGGGCGCCCTGGTTCTATCTGGGAGGTATTGGCCTGCTGGTGGCGGTTATCTTTGTGGGTGTGGGTGCCAAGGGCGCTCAGCGCTGGCTGTCGTTGGGCGGTTTTCGTTTTCAGCCCTCAGAGATTCTCAAGATTCTGGTGCCCATGACTGTGGCCTGGTATCTGGCTGATCGGGTGCTGCCGCCCCGCTTCAAATACATTGTGGTGAGCCTTGCTATTGTCGGCTTGCCCGCTGTGCTTATCCTCAGGCAGCCAGACCTGGGGACAGCGCTATTGATTGCCGCCAGCGGTCTGTTCGTGATTTTTATGGCGGGCATCGGCTGGCGCTACATCTTCGGGGCTGCTGTTCTGGCGGTGGCTTCTGCCTGGCCGGCGTGGCTCTTCGTGCTTAAGGATTATCAAAAGCAGCGCATCCTGACATTGCTGAATCCCGAGAGCGATAAACTTGGCGCAGGTTGGAATATCATCCAATCGAAAACGGCCATTGGCTCGGGTGGTTGGTCTGGCAAGGGCTGGCAGAGTGGAACCCAGTCACAGTTGGATTTCCTGCCTGAGAGCCGGACAGACTTCATTATTGCCGTGCTTGCCGAAGAGTTCGGCCTGCGCGGTGTTCTCACGCTGGTAGCGCTGTATCTGCTGATACTGCTGCGCGGCTTTTGGATTGGGCTGAATGCAAAAACCAGCTACGGACGCATGCTCGCTGGCAGCCTGACGCTCACCTTTTTTGTTTACATCTTTGTTAATATGGGAATGGTCGCCGGGTTGCTGCCCGTGGTGGGTGTGCCGCTGCCTCTGGTGAGTGCCGGTGGAACATCTGTGGTGACCCTGATGGCAGGTTTTGGCCTGCTGATGGCAATCAGCACGGAGCAACGCATTGCTGACCATTAATTCCCTCCCGCGTAACCTGGCCAATAGAGGCACTGCCATGATTCGATTCGCGACGCTCTTCATTACTCTGCTGACGTCAGTGCTTGCGCTGTCCGCGCGCGCCGATAGCTATGCGGGCAATTCGCAAGCCCAAGCGGTAATAGACCAGTTGGTGGCAGAGGAGGGGTTTGATCGCGACCAACTGGAAGCGGTGATGGCGGACGCCCAGCGCCAGGACAGCATTATCAAGGCGATGGATAGGCCGGCTGAAAAGACCAGGCCCTGGTACGATTACCGCGAGATATTTCTGACTGAACAGCGCGCAGAAGAGGGTGTTGCTTTCTTCAACACCCATCGCGAAACCCTGGCGCGTGCCGAGGCAGAGACCGGTGTGCCTGCAGAGATCATTGTCGCTATCATCGGGGTTGAAACGTATTACGGGCGCATCACTGGCAGTTACCGGGTGATCGACGCCCTGACGACGCTGGCCTTCGACTACCCGCGTCGCTCCGAGTTTTTTACCAAAGAGCTCAAGAACTACCTGATGCTGACCCGCGATCAGGGCATCAATCCGGCGGACTTCAAGGGCTCCTATGCAGGCGCGATGGGGTATGGCCAGTTCATGCCCAGCAGTTACCGTGCCTATGCGATCGACTTTGATGGCGATGACAAGATCGACATCTGGAATAACCCCGTGGATGCCATTGGCTCGGTAGCCAATTATTTTGCAGAGCACGGCTGGCGCAGCGGCGGCGATGTGGTTGCCATCGCCAAGGCCGATAGCTCGGTGCCTGACGATGTATTTGTGCAAAAGCGTAAAGACCTCAAGCCGGTGCGCACGGTGGCGGAGTTTGCCGAGTTGGGTGTCGAACCGATGCGTGATCTGCCGGATGACGCCATGGCAACGGCCATGAAGTTTGAACTGGCTGATGGTTACGAGTACTGGATGGGTCTACACAATTTCTACGTAATTACTCGCTACAACCTCAGCGCAATGTACGCCATGAGTGTGTATCAGCTGAGCCAGCGCCTGGCCGATGAGGTGGGCAGTTGATGCGACGGGTTCTGGTTGTGCTGAGCTTTGCCGCCCTCGCAGCCTGCACGGTGACTCCCCCGCCGCAGTCGGGTGGGGGTGGCGGCACTGCGGTGACTGATACGGTCAGCGATGGCGCGCCGGTGCGCACGATTGCACCGGGCGACGTCGCCAATGCCGTCCCCCGGCCTGATCCCATTCTCGCCGCTGGCAATAAAAGCCCCTACACGGTGAATGGCGTTACCTACGAAATCATGGACGATTATCGCAACTACCGTGAGCAGGGCATTGCCTCCTGGTATGGCACCAAATTCCATGGCCGCAAGACGTCCAACGGTGAAATCTTCGATCTCTATGCCGCCACGGCTGCGCATAAGACACTACCAATACCCACCTACGCCGAAGTGACTAACCTCAATAATGGCCGCAGTATCGTCGTCAGGGTGAATGACAGGGGTCCTTTCCACCCTGACCGTGTTATTGATCTGTCTTACGGTGCGGCGGTGAAGCTGGGCTTCATGAAGCAGGGCACGGCTCCGGTAGAGGTGCGCGTGCTCAATATAGCCGGAGTTGATGACCGTCGCGGCACCACTCTGGGCAGTTATCGTTACCTGCAGATGGGTGCGTTTGGCGCAGAGTCGTCGGCACAGCGTCTTCGCGATGAGATCGCCACTGTAATTTCTGCGCCGGTAGCGGTGAGCCCCGTCAGTGCGGGTGATGGCCTGCTTTACCGCGTACGTGTTGGTCCGATTGATGACCCACAGCAGTTTGCCGCAGTGCGCCGTCAGCTTAGTGACAGCGGCTACGGCAGCGGCCAACCCCTGCCCTGAGCCCTGATTTCGTTTCACTCGCTCGGGCCTTGGGGTAACATCCCCTGAAGCCCACGCCCGCAATGGTTCCCGAGTTTATGTCTCGCTTTTTGACCGCTGTTTTTATCGCCGTATTCACTCTGCCAGCGCTGGGCGCAAGCATTGTTCCGGCGCCCCCCCAATTGGATGCCAAAGCGTACCTGTTGATGGATGCAGCCAGCGGGGAGGTTCTGGTGGAGCACAACGCGGACATGCCTCTGCCACCGGCCAGCCTGACTAAAATGATGACGGCGTATGTATTGGCCGCCGAGATGGAGGCCGGCCGCATAGCCGCCGATGACATGGTCAGCGTGTCCCGTAACGCCTGGTCGCAGAATCCCGTGTTTAACGGATCGTCCCTGATGTGGATCGAGCCGGGCATGGATGTGTCGGTGGCTGACCTGGAGCGCGGTATCGTGATCTCATCTGGTAACGACGCAACGGTTGCGATTGCCGAGCACATCGCAGGTACCGAGGCGGCCTTTGCGGACATGATGAACAGCTATGCCGAAGCACTGGGCATGAGCGATACCTACTACCAAAACTCACACGGTCTGCCCGCACCCGATCACATAACAACGGCTCGCGATCTGGCCATACTTGCCCGGGCGATGATTAAAAATTTCCCCGAGCACTATAAGATCTACGCCGAGCGCGAGTTCACCTATAACGATATCCGCCAGTACAACCGCAACTCCCTGCTCGGTGAAGATCCTTCCGTGGATGGCCTGAAAACCGGCTATACCCGTGAGGCTGGCTATTGCCTTGTGGCTTCAGCCGAGCGCCGTGATATGCGCCTCGTCTCTGTGGTGATGGGCACCCGCAGCCCTAACGCACGTAAGAACCAGACGCGTTCACTGCTCAATTACGGATTCCGCTTTTACGAGACAACCACCCAGTTTGCGGAAGGTGGCGCATTGGACGAAGTGCGTGTCTGGAAAGGCGTGAGCGACACCTTGTCTGTCGGCGTACAGGAGCCGGTGGTGCTAACCTTGCCGCGCGGTAAAGAGAAGCATCTGAAAACAGTAGTGACCAAGAACGAGAGCATCATCGCGCCGCTGGCGGTAGGCGATGCTCTGGGTTCGGTTGCCCTGGTGCTGGATGAGGAAACGCTTTACGAGACCCCATTGGTGGCACTGGAAGCCGTTGAGCAAGCAGGCTTTTTTGCACGATTGTGGGACAGCATCCTGATGTGGTTCTCTAAACTTTTCTCAGCCTAAGGCCGAAGTTCAATGACGGAGCAACCCGATCCCCCCAAAATTGAATTTCCCTGCGATTATCCGATTAAGGTGCTTGGCAGAAGTGGCGACGAATTTCAGCGTGTGGTTCTGGAGTTGGTTGAGCGCCATGCGCCCGGCTTTGATCGCGACACCGTTCTGGTGAAAGGCAGCAGCAAGGGCACCTTTACATCAATCAATGTGACCATCGTGGCGACCGGGCCGGAGCAGTTGGACGCACTGCACCAGGACCTCATGGGGACCGGCCTGGTTCAGATGGTGATATAGGCCGCTATGGCCGCTCTCGAACTGCGTCGGCTGAGCCTCGCCGACTACAGCGAAACATTGACTGCCATGCGGGACTACACCGATGCCCGCGACGAACACTCGCCAGACCAGCTGTGGCTGTTACAACATCCACGCGTATTCACGCAGGGCCAGGCAGGTAAAGCCGAGCATGTGCTGGCGCCGGGCGACATACCCGTGGTTCAGGTTGATCGCGGTGGTCAGGTAACCTATCACGGCCCAGGGCAGTGGGTGGTGTACCTGCTCATTGATTTGAAGCGACATAGTTTGGGTGTCCGCGCGCTGGTGGATGTGATCGAGCAGGCCATTGTGGCTTGCCTGGCCGATTACGGTATTCAGGCGGCGCCAGACCCTGCGGCCCCGGGGGTCTACGTAGCGGGCAGGAAGATTGCTTCTCTGGGCTTGCGCGTTCGCCGCGGCTGCAGCTATCACGGGCTGTCGCTCAACGTGGATATGGATCTGGAACCGTTCTCGCGTATCAACCCCTGCGGCCATGAGGGCCTCGAGGTGACATCCATGGCGCAACTGCTGGCAGAGAGTGCTATGCCCGCGATGGATGCGGTTGGCGAGTCCCTCTTGACCCATTTGCAGCGGGAACTGGCTGCCGCCAACACGGACTGACGCCACTGCTACGCATGGCGGAATCCGCGTATAATCCGCGCTTTTTCCACGGACAGTCTCATGCCAGAACTTGGCCAGGCGATACAGTCGCGTCGCACCTTCGCCATTATTTCCCACCCGGACGCCGGTAAGACCACGATTACCGAGAAGCTTCTGCTGCTGGGCAGTGCCATTCAGGTGGCAGGCTCCGTGAAGGGGAAGAAGGGTCCTCACGCCACCTCCGACTGGATGAGCATGGAGCAGGAGCGTGGCATCTCGGTTACCTCATCAGTGATGCAATTTCCCTACCGGGAGCGCACGGTTAACCTGCTGGATACGCCGGGGCACGAGGATTTCTCCGAGGACACCTACCGTACCCTGACCGCGGTGGATTCGGCCCTGATGGTCATTGACGGCGCTAAGGGTGTCGAGGATCGCACCATTAAGTTGATGAACGTCTGTCGCCTGCGCGATACCCCCATCATCAGCTTTGTGAACAAGATGGATCGCGACATCCGCGACCCTATTGAATTGCTGGATGAAATCGAAGAGGTACTCGATATCCAGGGCGCGCCCATCAACTGGCCTATTGGAATGGGCGGCTTCTTCAAGGGTGTATACAACCTTTATACCGACACCATCCATAAATATGTGGCAGGTCATAACAGCCAGCTGCACCCGGATGAGCGCATCGACGGTTTGGATAGCGACGAGGCTCGCCAGCTGTTGGGTGATGAGTACGACGATTTTGTCGAGGAAATAGAACTGGTGCGCGGTGCCAGCCACGCATTTGATCTGGAGCAGTTTCTCGCTGGCAAGCTAACGCCGGTATTCTTTGGCACTGCGTTGGCCAACTTCGGTGTGCGCGAAATGCTGGACGATTTTGTTGAGTGGGCGCCAGCGCCTCTGGATCGCCACACTACGGGCCGCGAGGTGGCGGCTACTGAGCCTAGGTTCTCGGGATTTGTCTTTAAAATCCAGGCCAACATGGACCCTAGGCACCGTGACCGTATCGCCTTCCTGAGGGTTTGCTCCGGGCAGTACAACAAAGGCATGAAGATGCGCCACGTTCGGGTGGGCAAAGACGTCAAAATCGCCGATGCCGTCACCTTCAAGGCCGGGGAGCGTGTATTGGTGGAGGAGGCCGTGTCCGGCGACATCATCGGCCTTCATAATCACGGCACCATCCAAATTGGCGACACCTTCTCCGCCGGCGAGGATCTTCAGTTCACAGGTATTCCCCACTTTGCGCCTGAATTGTTCCGCCGCATTCGGCTGGCCGATCCCATGAAGTCCAAGCAGCTACAGAAGGGGCTTCAGCAGCTGTCGGAAGAGGGGTCTACCCAGGTATTCGCGCCCATCAGCTCCACGGACCTGATCGTGGGCGCCGTGGGGCAGCTACAGTTTGATGTGGTGGCCTATCGTCTGAAGGACGAGTACAAGGTCGAGGCGATTTACGAGCCGGTGAACGTTTACACCGCTCGCTGGGTGCACTGCGAGGATGAGCGCAAGCTTGAAGAGTTTCGCAAAAAGGCAGCGGACCAGCTCTCGGTGGACGGTGGCGGTTACCTCACCTACCTGGCCCCAACACGGGTGAATTTGCAGCTGATGGAAGAACGCTGGCCGGATATCGAGTTCCGAGCCACCCGCGAACACTGATCGGTAGGGGCACGCTTGTGCCCCAGCGGTCTAGCCCAGCAGGGCTTCGATATCCGCTTCTATGGCAGAGGGCTTGGTGGCAGGTGCGTAGCGCTTTAAAACTGAGCCGTCTTTGCCGATCAGGAATTTGGTGAAGTTCCACTTGATGCGCTCGGTGCCCAGTGCGCCGGGCGCGGCCTTCTTCAGGTACTTGAACAATGGGTCGGCACCGCCCCCGTTGACTTCGATCTTGCCGAACATCGGGAAGCTGACGCCGTAGTTCAACTGGCAGAATTCCTGAATTTCATCATTACTGCCCGGATCCTGCTTGCCGAACTGGTTGCAGGGAAAGCCCAGGATCTCCAGACCTTGATCCTTGTAAGTTTCATACAGTGACTCTAGTCCCTCGAACTGCGGGGTGAAGCCGCATTTTGAGGCTGTGTTAACCACCAGCAGCACTTTGCCTTTGTAATCCGCCAGTGACTTTGCAGAGCCTGCTTTGGTAGTGGCGCTGAAATCGAAGACTGATTCAGACATGCGGATTACTCCTTCGCGCGTTCGCGCAGTGATCTTGGTATGGGGGTGATACGTGCCCGGGGCTCGCCGGGATTAGCTTCGGCTAATCCCCACCCATCGTGTTATGCCGCCTGCGCTGCTTGCAGTTGCACCTGCTCCATGAGTAATGCCACGCGCTTGCGCTGCATCTTCAGGGAGAACTCCAGTTCCCGGAAGCGGGTGCGCAACGCTGCATTGTCCCACTTCTCCTGCAACTGCTGGCGCTTCTCAGAGAGAGCATCTTCCAGCGCATTGCGCTTTTGCTCGTAGCGCTGCGATTGCAGTTCTTTCCACTGGTTGATGGACTCAGTGAACAGCTGATACTCACGCTCCAGTGTGGCGCGCAGTCCCTCTGCGGCGGGGCTGTCGTCCAGCTCTCGACGCGCTCGCTCAAACTGGGTATCCAGAATGGCGCGCTGAATTTTGAAGTCGGGTACGCGCACCAGATTCGAGGCCAGGCCCAGCTTTTCACACAGGCTGATAAACCACTTGGTGGGATCCCACTGATACCAGCGAATGCCATTGCGGTAGTCAGTTTGGAAGATGTGGTGATAGTTGTGGTAGCCCTCCCCGTAGGTCAGGAAGGCGAGGAACCCATTGTCCCGTGCGCTGTTGCTCTCGGTATAAGGGCGCGTGCCCCAGTAGTGCGCCAGTGAGTTAATGAAGAAGGTAACGTGGTGATTCACCACCAGGCGCAGCAATCCCACCAGCAGCACCGTGCCAATAATATCCCCGTGCCACAGGCCCAGCAGAATGGGCAAGCCCAGGTTCATGAAGGTCGTCAGCGCAACGTAGTGTTTGTCCTGCCACATGACGATCGGGTCGCGCTGCAGATCGCGTGCGTTGCTGAAGTCCGCTTCGTTGGATTTGTAGTCACGCAGCATCCAGCCCATATGGCTGAACCAGAGTCCGCGGCCCGCTGAGTAAGGGTCCTGCTCGTTATCGTCTACATGGCGGTGGTGGCGACGGTGGTCTGACGCCCAGATGAGGATGCTGTTCTGCAGGGCACCGGCGCCCCAGAACGCATAGAACCAGCGCAGCGCAGGGCTGGCTTCATAGGCCTTGTGTGCCCATAAACGGTGGTAGCCGCCGGTGATGGACATACCGTTCAGGTAAAGGAAGGCCAGCGCCCACAGCCACTGAAAGGCGTCGTATCCGTGGTACACGCCCCAGGCGGGTACCAGAACCAGTGCAGCCAGCGGTAGCACAACGAAAATGGCAACGTTGATGGGTAGCAGCGGTGGCTTTGCGTCGGTGCTGTTCATAACTTCTGAGTACCTCTATTGAATGGCGTAATGGTAGCGGGTTGTGCCCTCGATGTCTTTGCGCTGTGGCGATTTCGCCCCGGTTGACCACTTGCCGCAGCGCCGGCATAAAAATGCAGTATTATGCGCCCTCCTCAGTTCAAGCCCACCACACCGCGTGACAGTTCATCCCTACGTCCAAGGCAAGGCATTCCTGCACCATGAGTGAGAAGGCGGTTTTCACCCGCGGCGCCACCATGCGGCACGTATTGGTGATGACCGGCGCCAGCGCTACGGGCTTGCTCACCATGTTCGGTGCTGATGTTGTTGATATGTACTTTCTTACCCTGCTGGGTGAGCAGGCGTTGGTGGCGTCAGTGGGTTTCGCCGGTACGCTGGTCTACTTTCTGGTGTCGATCAGTATCGGTCTGCAGATAGCCTTGGGTGCACTGGTTGCCCGTTCTGAGGGCGCCTATCGGCGGGACCTGGCAGGTCGCTACTGTAGCAGCGCGTTGCTCTTCAATGGTGTGCTGGCGATGCTGATGAGCGTCGTGGGCTGGGTCTTTCTTGAGGATCTTCTGGTATTGCTCGGGGCCCGTGGTCTGGCGCTGGACTATGCCATCCGCTATGCCCAGATCCTAATGCTGTCTATCCCGATACTGGTTATTGGGATGAGCGCTGCGGCGGGTGTGCGCGCGGTCGGTGATGCACGGCGCGCCATGTGGGCAACCGTGTACGGGGCGCTGACCAACGCAGCTCTGGACCCGCTGTTTATTTTCACCTTCGGCTGGGGGCTTGAAGGGGCAGCCTGGGCATCGGTGGCGTCCCGTGTGGTGACGCTGGTTATTGCGTGGCGGGCACTTATTGGCGTCCATCATCTGCCGCGCCGGGTTAGCTACCCCCAGTTTCGCGCCGATATTCGCCCGATTATGGCGATTGCCGGCCCAGCCGTACTGACCAACCTTGCCACGCCCATTGGCAACAGCTTTGTCCTGCGTACGCTGTCAGAATTTGGTGATGGCGCCGTTGCCGGCGCGGCAATTATGGGGCGTATCGCGCCGGTGGCTTTCTGCGCCGTATTCGCGCTTTCCGGGGCCATTGGTCCGATCATCGGCCAGAATGCAGGGGCAGGGTTTTACGACCGTGTGCGCAGTACGCTTGGCAATGCGCTTTTGTTCAATCTGGTGTATGTGATCCTGGTATGGCTGCTGCTAATACTGCTGACCGAGCCGATTATTGCCACCTTCTCCGCCAGTGACGAGGCCGCAGACCTCATTCGCTTCTACAACACATTTCTGGTGGGTGCCTTCTTCTTCAACGGCACCCTGTTTGCCGCAAACGCCAGCTTTAACAACCTGTCGCGGGCAAAATGGGCCACAGCCTTTAACTTTAGTAAAGTGCTGCTGGGAATCATTCCCGGGGTCTATTTTGGCGCGCAACTGTTTGGCGCGCGGGGGGTGCTGCTGGGCGAGGCGCTGGGTATGACGGTGTTTGGTGCCCTGGGTATTGTGGCCGCATTTGTGCTCACCCGCCGCCTGCAGCGCGAGCACGCCAGGTCCTAGTAGTACCGAATCAGCTTCACTCGGGCGCTCTTAGCGACGCCAGTGCTTCGTAGAGCCAGTCGCGGCTGGGGCGTTCCACACCGTCACAGATCACGCTGTAGGCCTTGCCTGTCCAGGAGCTTTCGCTGGCAAGGCGGTCGATGAACTGCTCCGTGCTGTTTACGTGGCGCTTGCCGCGACGGTACTTGAGTCTTAGGTGATCCGCGGCATCTCCGGCAGAATGCACGCTGCCATTGCGTTGAAACTCGCAACCACTCTGCGCCACCTGTGAGAGCAGGGCTTCAATCTCTGTGCTGCTGTCATCGGCACGCGTTGGTAGCGAGAGGCACAGCAGTGATACCAGCACCATTGTCAGGCAGGTGCAACGCGGGGAAGGCGATTGTAGTGTGGATTTTATGGCCATGTCAGGGTCGCGCTCAGCGGGTTATGGTCGGAACTGTCTACAGCGGTGACCTCGGTATCTTGCACTGAGAGACCGCGAAGATAAATGTGGTCCAGCGGCCAATCCAAAAAGCGTGTTCGCAGGTCTGGCTCGTAGGTGGTGTTGATCAAGCCGTGCTCGGCCATCAGTGCGTCCACCATGTCCTGTCTGTCCTCGCTCCAGGTGTTGAAATCGCCCGCGGCGATTACCGGCCCAGTGTGTGCAGCGATCACGGTGGCAATAGAGTTTAATTGGGCCTCAAATTCTTGAGCACTGAGCTCGAAATTCACAGCATGAATGTTGATTGCCAGCAGCCGGTTTTCGTGTCCCGCCATGGGATGCTCGGTGACGCTGGTGGCTTTAGGCGTACCCAGCCATGGCTCCCAGGCGGTGAGATTGCACAGCAAACTGGGAGAGCTGGTACTGAGGGTGAGGACACCGGTTTCGATATCGTCGGTAGTGTAGCCGGCTGCAAATGCCTGATAGAGCGGTAGCGGAATCTCGCCGGCAATATTGGCCTTCACTGCCGCTTCCTGAATGAACGCGAGTTGAATGTTATCGCTTAACTGCCTCAGATCGCCGGCCCAACCTGTATCACCCGCCTTTTGTATGTTCCAGCTGAGAACCCTCAGTGGCGATTTCAGCAGCACCTGCTCACCGACCAGCGGCTGGCCCAGCGCGGCGGCGCAGCTTTCTGCGTCGCTGGCGGCCTGTGTGGTGGCAGTTGCGAGAAGAGCCAATGCGCAGAGCGGTGTGCGTAGCCCTTGTCGCAGCCCTGAGTGAGGTGAATAGTAGGACACAGCGGCGGTCTATCGACTGAGAGCCCCCAGTGTCGCACCCGGCGGGCTGTGCCGCCAGTGAGTCAGCGCTACAGCGTCTCCAGGTAGGATTGGTACTCGAGCTGAGTAACGCGCCGGCGGAACTCGTCGATTTCCTGTGCTTTGGTGAGGCTGAAGATGCGCTGTAACTCGTCACCCAGCGCGTCGCGAATGAATTCCGACTGCTGGAACAGGCCCAGCGAGTCCTGCATGTAGACCGGCAGTGTGTCCTTTTGCTGTGAGTAGCTGTCCCCGGTCGCCGGTTTACCGGGCGACATTTCCTGTTCAATACCGGCAAGCATGGCAGCTAACAAAACAGCGAACATCAGGTAGGGGTTTGCATCTGCCCCGGCCACCCGATGCTCCAGCCGCCGCGCCGCCGGATTCCCTGCGGGTACCCGGACGGCAACGGTGCGATTTTCGTAACCCCAGCTGGGGCTTGTGGGCGCGTGTGATCCTCGCTGGAAACGTCGGTAGGCGTTATAGCTGGGCGCAAAGATCGCAATGGACTCGGCCATGTGAGATAAGCATCCCGCAATTGCCTGCAGCAGGAAGCTGCTGCCGCGTTCGGTGCCATCGTCGAAGATGTTTTTGCCGGTCTCATCCAACACGCTGCAGTGCACGTGCATGCCGTTGCCCGCTTCTTCCTCGAAGGGCTTGGGCATGAAACTGGCGATCAGCTGGTGTCTGGCAGCCACTCCCTTAATCAGTCGCTTCATCATCATGATCTGCTTGGCGGCCAGCACCGGGCTGTCTACGTGCTGCATGTTGATTTCGTACTGGGAGGGGGCGGACTCCTTAACAACACCGTCGAAGGGCAGGTCCTGCTGTTCACAGGCAACTCGGAGCTCCTCAATCATCTCCTGATGCTGGTTGAGCACGTCCAGACTGTACATATTGCCGCCCACGGGTGTGCCCGCGGCGGGGGAGGGGCAGGTATGGGAGGGGTGCCCGTCTTCCATGGTCACCAGACTGAACTCCAGCTCGGCGGCGACCACCGGTCGCCAGCCACGTTCGGTAAAGCGCGATACCACCTGCTTCAACACGTGACGCGGG
>SPKZ01011186.1_pt1 | contig 41791 bp, 34 predicted proteins | sample 2456571 | NCBI WGS metagenome assembly SPKZ01 (sample SAMN11192286, study PRJNA482655) | marine metagenome | biome: ENVO:00000447; feature: ENVO:00000244|ENVO:00000211|ENVO:00000569|ENVO:00002023; material: ENVO:00002151; isolation source: ocean water from marine abyssalpelagic zone ...
GGTCGTATTCGCATGGATTTCATTATGCCAAGTCGTGGTTTAATTGGTTTCCAAACTGAATTTATGACGTTAACGTCAGGCTCTGGTTTGATTTACCATACGTTCTTCGAATATGGTCCTCATAAAGGTGGCGATATTGGCCAACGTAAAAATGGTGTAATGGTTGCTAACGCAACCGGTAAAGCCCTTACTAACGCTATCTTCAACTTACAATCTCGTGGCCGTATGATGATTGGGCACGGTATTGATGTATATGAAGGTCAAGTTATTGGTATTCATAGTCGCGATAACGATTTAACTGTTAATGCACTTAAAGGCAAGCAGTTAACTAACGTACGTTCTTCAGGTACTGATGAAGCACAAACATTAACTCCACCTATTTTAATGTCATTAGAGCAAGCTTTAGAGTTTATTGATAATGATGAATTGGTAGAAGTAACACCTGAGAATATTCGTATACGTAAGAGATTCTTAAAAGAAAATGAACGTAAACGTGAAGGTCGTGGTGCTAAATAAGCAACGATGTAATATTTAATGATACTCTTTAAAAACCACTTATAGTTAAGTGGTTTTTTTATGTCTGAAATTTATATTTTGGATTTATAGCATTGGATATTTAGACCATTTAAAAAGATCACTTAGTTAGTCTGATTGGTATTAGTTAGCGGTATGGGTATAAATAAGCGGTATAAAAAAAGAGCCATATAGGCTCTTTTTTAGTATTCATTTAATCACTTGGCAATAAAATGATTACTTAATAAATAACATTTCTGAGTATTTAGGTAGTGGCCATAATTCGTCAGCCACTAATAATTCAAGTGCATCACCGTGAACACGTGCTTCAAGCATTAATGGACAAAGCACATCAGCACTATGACGCATATGTGCTTCAACATCAGCGAAGTCATGTTTAACAACTTCAGTTTCTAGCTTAGCTACAGCAGCCAATAAGCCATTAGTGTGCTCAGCAACTTGCTTAGTTATGGTTGCATCTAGTTCAATGCCTAAATCAGCAACAGAAGCAGAAGCATGCGTTAATTCAGATAAATAAGCTATAGCCGCTGGATAAATCTTAGTTTTAGCGATATCGCTAACTAATTTCGCTTCTACTTCAATCGCTAAGTTATATTGTTCTGCATATACTTCGTAACGGCTTGCTAACTCTACTGCCGTTAAAACGCCCGTGCTGGTGAACAATTCAATCACTTCTGCAGACTTAAATGCCGGTAAAGCATCAGCAGTAGTAGGAATATTTTTCAAACCACGTTCTTCAACGGCCGCTCTGTGCCATTCTTCAGAGTAACCGTCACCACCAAATACAGCGTTACCGTGTAATTCCATTAACTCTTTTAATACAGAGATAACAGCAGCGGTTTGATCTTGTGTTTTTAAAGCCGCTTCTAGCTTTTCAGCAATCCAGTTTAATGAATCAGCAAGCATAGTGTTCATTGCGACTAATGGACCAGATATTGATTGCTCAGAGCCAACAGCACGGAACTCAAAACGGTTACCAGTGAAAGCAAAAGGAGAGGTACGGTTACGGTCACCTGGATCACGCTCAAAGTTAAGGATTTGCTCAAGGCCAAGGTCCATTTCGCCGCCATTGGTAGAATCCGTTAATTTGCCTTCTTGGATATCAGCAAATACTTTTTCTAATTGGTCACCTAAGTAAACAGAAAGAATCGCCGGTGGCGCTTCGTTAGCACCTAAACGATGATCGTTACCTGCTGAAGCAATAACAGCACGCAATAACGGACCATATTTATGTACGCCACGGATAACAGCACCACAGAATAATAAGAATTGTAAATTATCATGAGGTGTTTTACCTGGATCAAGTAAGTTACCTTGTGTGCTATTACCAACAGACCAGTTAACGTGTTTACCTGAGCCGTTAATACCAGCAAAAGGTTTTTCATGTAATAAACATAAAAAACCGTGTTCTTTCGCTGTTTGCTTCATCACAGTCATAAGTAGTTGTTGCTGATCGGCACCAACGTTAGCAGCACCGTAATAAGGAGCAATTTCAAATTGTCCTGGCGCCACTTCGTTATGGTGGGTTTTAGCTGGGATGCCTAATTTGTATAATTTGTCTTCAAAGTCTTGCATGAACACTTGTACACGTGCTGGAATAGCACCGAAGTAGTGATCATCAAATTGTTGACCTTTAGCAGGAGCAGCACCAAATAAAGTACGACCAGCGAATAATAAGTCAGGGCGGCTGTTAGCGAAGTTTTCATCAATTAAGAAGTACTCTTGCTCTGGGCCACAACTTGAATTAAGGGTAGCGATGTCTTTTTCGCCCATTAATTTAAGTACTTTTTGTGCCGCTTTGTCCATTGCTGAATTTGAACGCAAAAGAGGGATTTTTTTATCGAGTGCTTCACCAGTCCATGACATGAAAACACTTGGGATCATTAATGTCGCGCCATTCGCAGTGTGCTGAATGTATGCCGGGCTTGTTGGATCCCATGCAGTATAACCACGCGCAGCGTTAGTCATACGTAAACTACCGTTAGGGAAAGACGAGCCGTCTGGTTCACCTTTAATTAAAAGGCTACCAGTAAATTCATTAATCGCATTACCTTCAGAGTTAGTCAGGATGAATGCATCATGCTTTTCTGCGGTAATGTTAGTCATTGGGTAGAAAACGTGAGAGAAATATTTAGCGCCTTTAGATAAAGCCCACTCTTTCATCGCTGCCGCAATAACATCAGCAGTCGTTGCGTCTAATGCTTGGCCAGTTTGAACAGTCTTTTTAATCGCTTTAAAGGCATTCTTTGATACTGCATCTTCCATTTTCTGTAAGTTAAAAACGTCGGTTGCCCAAATTTGGTTCAACGGCTTGGTCTTTTCGAACGATAATGGTGCACGATTAGTGATTTGATCAATCGCTTGAAGGCGGGTTTGGTTTCCACTCATTTTAGGCTCCTAGGCTTATATATATTGAAGGCTGGAATGTGTCAGCTTATCAATTTTCTTAATGTAAATCGTAACTTCGGTATTTCAAATACCATAAACTGACCAAGGATAAGCAATAAATAGACCAGAACCTTAAGAGTTGACTATACATTTTTGTAAAATGGTAGTTAAAGTAACATTTATTAAGCCGAGTGTGGGTAAGTTTGATTGGTATAATATTGATTAGAAGATAAGATTAATATTTTGTTACGCTTTTTTAGTTAATCGAATTAGCAAAATAATTATTTATTGCTAGGCTCTACTTATTAACAGTAATTATTTGGTTATGTATAACCAAGTTTCATCCTTGTTTTCCTAGCAAAAGGAGTTGCAACATGTCCCGTTATCAACAAAAAAAATTGCAAGAGCTTAGTCTTATTTTTAGTCAAGGTAGAGCAAGCTCAAAACAAATACAACAATTGTCAGCTTTATTAGCACAAATAAATCAAATTTCGGGGCAGGTAATACCTGAGTCAACTCATAATATAGACCTTAAAAATAGACTTTATTAGGTTTATACCCAGCTATTCCAAGATGCAGGAAACTCGCATCTTGAGCTGGTTTGGGTATAACAGCAAATAATCTAATAACTATTAGAATTATAGGCGCTTATAAATAGCGGCATCTATTATTGAAAATAGGTGGAATATACCAGCGATTATAGCCGGCACTACTAGCCACCATAGTGCGTAACCACCAACACATACTATGGAAAATATAATAGCGGGGAATATTCGTCCTTGTACCAGTTGCCCTAAACCGGGAAAAAAAATATTACAAATTGCCGCGATAACATTGCCTGTTGAACCTTGACCCGCCATTATAGCTCCTAAAAAATTGAATGAACTAGTAAACTTTTAACGACTATCATAATATAATATTACTTCCTAAAAAATAAGTTAATTGTTAGCAAATATGAGTTTACTAAAGGGTTTACCGCATTCATTATTTTGGCGTCATTATCTGTCGTTTTTTCATTATTTATTAAAACGTGTCAAACAAGAACAATTGCAAGTGGTTGCTGGCTATCTATCTTATGTTAGCTTAATGTCGCTAGTGCCTCTTATGGTTGTTGCCCTTTCTATCGCCACAGCTTTCCCCATTTTTGCTGAAATTCATCAAAGTGTTGAACAATTTGTTTATGATAATTTTGTACCCACAGCCAGTGATGTAGTGCAGCAGTATTTATCTTCATTTGTTGATAATGCTTCAAAAATGTCTGCTGTGGCAATTTCGTTTCTATTTATTGTTGCTTTATTACTTATTTCCGCTATTGATAAAACATTTAATAATCTTTGGAAAGTCACTAAAAAAAGAAGAGTTATTACCTCTTTTTCTATGTATTGGATGATATTAACCTTAGGGCCGCTCCTCGTTGGAGCAAGTATCGCCATTACCTCGTATATTGTTTCTTTGGTTTCATTAGGAATTGATGATAGTTTTGGTCTTACTAGCTTGTTTTTTAGGCTGCTGCCCTTACTGTCTTCTTTAGCCGCTTTTGTGCTGCTCTATATGCTAGTACCTAATACTAGGGTGCCATTTAAATATGCATTATCAGGCGCTTTAGTCGCGGCCATTCTTTTTGAATTTGCCAAGAAAATATTTGCCGCATATTTAACGGCATTTCCCTCTTATCAAGCTATTTATGGTGCGTTGGCGATCATACCTATTTTATTTTTATGGGTTTATTTATCCTGGCTTATTGTTTTAGGAGGCGCATTAATTACTGTATCTTTACAAGAATATGAATTAGAAGTTGACGGGGCAAGTAAATGATAGCGTTATTACAGCGAGTGAGTAGTGCCAGTGTTACTGTTAATAATCAGCTGATTGGTGAAATAGCACAAGGCTTATTAGTTTTTTTAGCGGTTCAGCCTGAAGATACGAAAGCGAAGGCGCAACGCCTCGCTGAGCGAGTTGCTCGTTATCGACTGTTCAATGATGATAATGGTAAGATGAACTTGAATGTAAAACAAGTTGATGGTGATATTTTAGTGGTATCGCAATTTACCCTTGCGGCAGACACGAATAGTGGTTTACGTCCCAGTTTTACCACCGCAGCGAAAGCTGATTTTAGCAAAGAATTGTATCAATACTTTTGTCAGCAATTACGAGAGCAAGGCTTTAAAGTGCCAACAGGTGAATTTGCTGCCGATATGCAGGTACAGTTGTTAAATGATGGTCCGGTGACTTTTACCCTGACTATTTAAAAGTTAACTTGCTGTCCCACTTCATTACCATGTTGCCAAAACTTGCGCCATTGTAAGAATAATCGCCGAGGTAAATAACAATTTTTATTTCGTTTTAATAATTTAAATGTTTGCCAATGTTTAGGTATTAAGTGAATAACAATGTTGAGATAGTTTGGAATATGAAAATAAATAATATTATGCTCGCTAGCCAGCTGTTGCAACACGGTTAGGCATAAATTGACTTCATTGTCAGTTGAGTCAGGTAAATTTATTGAAAGACAACTGTTACTATCGACATTATCGAGTAAGTGCTCAAGCTGTTTAATGGTTTTATCAACGTCGTGTTCATTATGTTGATATACATCACAAATAAGCCAATCAATGGAGGCTTTTTCTGGCTGTGCTAACCAGGCATTACTATTACTGTGAATGATATCTATTTTTACTTTTTCAGGGTTAAAATAATGGGTGAATTTTTCGATGACTATTGAGCTGTATTCTATACTTGTTATTGATACATCAATACAAGTATGTGCCAAAAAACGATCAAGGTTGCCTCCACCCAAGCCCAGTTCAACAATGTTCTGCGGCTTGAAAAATAATAGCGGTAATAACAACGCAGTTTGATGTGGTAGTGTTAATTGCCATGGTTTACGTTTATGCATAACACTTTGAATAACCTGCTCACCGTCATCATTGTTAAACGCTAACCAGCGAAAATGTTCATTTTCACTAACAGATAAACCTTCTTCTCCTTGACTTAAATACAGTAATTTTCCTTGTACTATGTGTTTGGATAATTGCATAATTATTTATACACTCAATGAATTGATATGAAAACTGTTAAAATTGATAAGGATAAACAATGAATACCCTACGTTCACCTAAAACTGTTGATGAATTGACACAATATTATCAGCTTCGTTGGCAAATATTAAGGAAACCATGGGGACAAAAGCTAGGTAGTGAGCAAGATAACTATGAACAACAAGCTATTCATAAAATGGTTATCAATGATCAAGGTGAAGTATTAGCCGTTGGCCGTTTAGAAAAAGCCGATAAATATCAGGGGAAAGTCCGCTTTATGGCGGTATGCGAACAAGCGCAAGGGCAAGGATTAGGTCAACAGATAATTAATGCGTTAGAATTACGAGCTAGTCAGTTGGGTATGAAAGAAATCATCCTAAATGCTCGTGAGCAGGCGCTAGGCTTTTATCAAAAACTTGGTTATAAAACAGTAAAATTTTCCCATATACTCTTTGATGAAATTAAACATTACACTATGGTAAAAAAATTGAACGAGCATCCCTTACATAAAATGGCGCTTGCACAAACGTTACAAGACATTTGGCATAAAACAATTCCTTTGAGTAAAGCGATGGAATTACAAATAAGTTATTATGATGGCAATAAATTGATGACTTATTGTGATGCTGATTTTAATCAAAACTTACATCACACCATGTTTGCTGGCAGCATTTATACCTTAGCAACATTAACTGGCTGGGGTTGGGTTTACCTTGCTCTGCAAGCAAAGCAGCAGCAACAAAATAACTTGTGTGGTGATATTGTATTAGCAGAAGCGAAGATAAAATATCATGCACCTATTAAAGGTTTAGCGTATGGGCAAGTGGTTAAAAAAGATGTTTCAGGACAATTTGATAATTTACTGCAAGGGAAAAAAGCACGTATTAAGTTGGTAGCGCATGTGTACTGTGGTGAAAAAATTGCGGCAACCTTTAACGCTAGCTATGTTGTACTGCCCAAGGGCTAATAGAGACAATGAATGATTAAAGATAAAAAAATAGATGATAGGGCTTGCTCTGTTGGCATTATTGGCTGTGGTTGGCTTGGTAAAGCATTAGCTGCTAGTTTATTAAAGCAGGGTACTTCGGTATTTGCCACCAGTAGCCAGAAAGGCAATGTTGAGCAGTTACATCAGCAGGGAATAAAGGCACAGCAATTACTATTGCCCGCAAGCACCAAAGAACTTACTCAGCATGATATTTTTTCACAGCAATGCTTAGTTATTGCTATTACACCGCAGTTTAAGAAAGGCCAAGCCGACTATGGCATAAAAGTTGCGCAACTTGTTGATGCAGCGACACAGCGAGGGATAGTAGAACGGATTATTTTATTGTCGAGTACCGCTGTTTATCAAGGGGTAGCAGGTTTAGTTGATGAAAATACTCAGCTAAATTTAGTTGGAACTAGTTCGATGGAAAAAACACAGATATTAAATACCGCTGAACAAGTGGTATTGAAGTTCAACCAACAAGGCAGTGTTTTAAGATTAGCCGGTTTAGTTGGCCCAGAGCGACATCCAGGTAAATTTTTACTCGCTAAAAGAACGCTAAAAAATTCTACTGCACCGGTTAATTTAATTCATCAACAAGATGCTGTTGGCTTGATATTGTCATTATTAAGGTCAGCGTCGCCACAAGGGATTTTCAATGGCGTTAGCGACACTCATGTTTCTAAAGCTCGCTATTACCAAGCAGCGGCACAATCCCTTGCACTGGAATTACCAACGTTTAGTGTTGATAGCACTTCTGATTCAACTCGTATTGTCAGTGGAGAAAAGGCCAAACAACAATTAGATTATTCATTTATTTACCCAGACCTGCTTGCTTGGTTATAATGGTATTTGTTGCAGCTCACTGGACTTATTTTGCATTTATTCTCAGCCACCTTTCTTGCTCGTCATCAAGTTAAATTATTACTTGTTGTTATCTGGCTACATGTTTCAGTATTAGATCTGTTTTATATTACCTATAATGGCCCGGTTTTTTTATGGCAAGACAACAGCCAATTACTCACCTTAGTGGTACATTTTTCAATTGCGCTGGCGACAGCCGGTTTATTTAAAATGATTGCTAAAGCTCGAGTCAACAAGCCGAAAGAATTAGGTCAGTAATAATGAGAGTAGTATTGGCACCGATGGAAGGTGTACTTGATCATATCATGCGTGACTTGCTCACCAAGATTGGTGGTTATGATCATTGTGTCACTGAGTTTGTTCGGGTTGTTGATCAATTAATATCTGATCGTGCCTATTTTCGTTTATGCCCAGAATTAAAGAATGCCAGCGCTTATGGCTCTACCACCGAAGCCGGTACGCCAGTGCGGGTGCAATTACTTGGACAACATCCACAGTATATGGCTGAAAATGCCGCTAAAGTGCTAGAACTTGGCTCTCATGGTATTGATATTAATTTTGGTTGTCCTGCCAAAATGGTGAATAAAAACTGTGGTGGTGCAGTGTTACTTAAAGATCCCGAAAATCTTTATCAAATTGTTAAGGCGGTTAAGGCTGCCGTCCCTCATGATGCCATTGTTAGTGCTAAAATTCGTTTAGGTTATGAAGATAAAAGTCTTGCGATAGAAAATGCACAGGCGATAGAAGCCGCTGGCGCCAGCGAACTTACCGTGCACGCCCGAACTAAAATAGAAGGTTATAGACCGCCCGCACATTGGCATTGGATCGCTAAAATAAAACAAAATATCAACATTCCGGTAATCGCGAATGGTGATATTTTCACTTTAAATGATGCAAAAAAATGTCGTGAAATTTCTGGTTGTGACGATATTATGGTGGGCAGAGGGGCATTAATGCTACCTAACTTAGCCCAGGTTATTAAGCAAGTAGCGCCGGCAAGCCCTTGGCATGAGGTGCAAGCATTACTACTTAAATATACCGAATGTGAAACCTATGGTGATAAAAGTAAATATTACCCGAACCGAATCAAACAGTGGCTTAAATATTTAAAATTACAATACCTTGAAGCAGATGAGCTGTTTCAGCAGGTGCGCACTCTTAAAACAGCAGAAGCGATCAGAGAGTTACTTTAATCGCAGGTTGTGTTCGCTGATAAACGCATTAATTCTCAAGGGAGAATCATAAACTTGGTAGTATGTTTTTTGGCATAAACTGATTTAGTTCACCATCACTGATGATGGCAGATGCTTCAACAATATCAGGAGCAAAGTATCTGTCTTTGTCATAAAAGCTCACTGTTTCACGTAACATCGCTTTTGCTTGTTCAATGATCGGTGAAGCTTTTAGTGGCGCTCTAAAGTCTAAGCCTTGTGCTGCGGCTAAATATTCTACCGCAAGTACGCCGTTAGTATTCTCGGCCATATCGGCTAAACGACGGCCAGCAAAAGCGGCCATAGAAACATGATCTTCTTGGTTTGCCGACGTGGGTAAACTATCTACTGAAGCCGGGTGTGCTAAGCTTTTATTTTCTGAAGCCAGTGCCGCCGAGGTTACTTGCGCAATCATAAAGCCAGAATTTACACCGCCATTATCCACTAAAAATGGCGGTAACTTGCTTAAGCTAGCATCAATTAATAATGCCATACGACGTTCAGATAATGAACCAATCTCAGCAATGGCTAAAGCTAAATTATCAGCTGCCATGGCAACAGGCTCGGCATGAAAATTACCCGCGGAGATAAAATCCCCTTCATTAGCAAAAATTAAAGGATTATCGGTAACGCCATTTGCTTCAACGTGCAGTACTACTGCCGCTTGGCGGATTTGGGTTAAACAGGCGCCCATTACTTGTGGCTGACAACGTAAGGAATAGGGATCTTGTACTTTGTCACAATCAACATGTGATTGAGCAATCTCTGAATCATCCGTTAAGATGTGGCGATAAGCACAGGCGGCATCTATTTGACCTATTTGGCCACGAACTTGGTGCACCCTATCATCAAATGGTGCACGACTGCCCATAGCAGCTTCTAGGGTTAGTGCGCCAATAGTAGTACCAGCCGCGTATAAATCCTCGGCATAAAATAAACCTTCTAAGCTAAACGCTGTTGACGCTTGGGTGCCGTTTAATAATGCTAAACCCTCTTTGGCGGCTAAGGTTAGCACTTCTAATCCGGCAATTTTTAAGCCTTCAGCCGCGGAAATAATTTGATCTCGGTAAGACATTTCACCTTCGCCAAGTAATGGCAATACCATATGTGCTAATGGCGCTAAATCACCTGATGCACCAACAGAGCCTTTTTTTGGTACACAAGGATATACTTGAGCATTAAGTAAAGTAATGAGTGCCTGAATAACGTGTAGCCTGATGCCAGAAAAACCACGGGATAATGAGTTGATTTTTAGTACCATCATTAATCGCACAGTCGCATCTTCCATGTATTCACCAAAACCAGCAGAATGTGAAAGTACAATAGAGCGCTGTAATAACTCTAATTGATCGTTTTTAATACGGGTACTGGCAAGTAAGCCAAAACCGGTATTGATGCCATAAACCACACGGTTGTCTTTGATCACTTGCTGTACCGCATCAGCACTTTTATTAATTTCATCAAAAGCACTGCTATCTAGGCGGTATTGTATGCCATCAAAACGATTAACCGCACGTAGTTGCGCTAATGTTAATGTGCCTGGAATAATATTTAACTTGTTGATAGTTATTGTATTTGAAGGCATCAGTTAAGTTCCTCTCTTGCCGTTAGCGCCATCAATCATGGGTAAATCTAGCTGTTGTTCTTTCGCGCAATTAATGGCGATATCGTAGCCCGCATCGGCATGGCGCATAACACCTGTGGCGGGATCATTCCATAATACTCGGGCTATACGCCGGTGGGCTTGCTCACTGCCGTCGGCAACAATAACAATCCCCGCATGCTGGCTAAAACCCATACCAACACCACCACCGTGGTGAATGCTGACCCAAGTTGCACCACCAGAGGTCGATAATAGTGCATTTAACAATGGCCAATCTGATACCGCATCTGAGCCATCCATCATACTTTCAGTTTCACGGTTGGGGGAAGCAACTGAGCCTGAATCTAAATGATCTCGGCCGATAACTATGGGTGCAGATAACTCGCCACTTTTTACCATGTCATTAAAAGCCAAGGCCAAACGAGCTCTGTCCTTTAAACCAAGCCAACAAATACGAGCAGGTAAACCTTGAAAAGCAATGCGCTCTTTTGCCAACTCTAACCAGTTATGCAATTGCGGGTTGTCGGGGATTAATTCTTTTACTTTGGCGTCTGTTTTATAAATATCTTCAGGATCGCCAGATAATGCTACCCAACGAAAAGGGCCAATACCTTGACAGAATAATGGCCGAATATAAGCAGGAACAAAGCCGGGGAAATCAAAGGCATTTTTCAGCCCTTCTTCTAAGGCCATTTGACGGATATTATTGCCATAATCAGTGGTAGCCGCGCCTGCGGTTTGTAAATCAAGCATCGCTTGTACTTGAATGGCCATTGATTGTTTAGCTGCTTTGATAACGCTAGCCTCATCTTGTAAGCGCATTTTTTCGGCATATTCCATAGTCCAGCCTTTTGGCAAATAACCGTTTAATGGATCATGGGCTGAGGTTTGATCGGTTACCACATCCGGAACAATGCCGCGTTTAACTAGTTCTGGAAATATATCAGCAGTGTTGCCTAATAAGCCAACTGAAATCGCTGCACCCGTTGCGGTAGCTTTATTGATAATCGCTAAGGCATCATCAAGGCTGGAGGCTTTTTTATCTAGGTAACCGGTTTTAATGCGAAAATCGATGCGTGTTTCATCACATTCTACTACTAATGCCGAAAAACCAGCCATGGTTGCGGCAAGTGGCTGGGCACCACCCATACCGCCTAAACCACCAGTAAGTACCCACTTACCTGTAGCAGAGCCAGAAAAGTGCTGATTTGCCATGGCGACGAATGTTTCGTAGGTGCCTTGTACTATGCCTTGTGAGCCAATGTAAATCCAAGACCCTGCGGTCATTTGACCATACATCATTAGGCCTTGCTTATCTAACTCATTAAAGTGCTCCCAGTTAGCCCAATGTGGTACTAGATTTGAGTTAGCAATTAATACCCGTGGTGCATCGCTATGAGTTTTAAAAACGCCAACTGGTTTGCCCGATTGCACCATTAAGGTTTCATCATCTTCAAGACGATTTAATACTTCAATCATTTTGTCATAACAGGCCCAATTACGTGCGGCGCGACCTATGCCGCCATAAACAACTAAAGCTTGCGGGTGTTCGGCAACTTCTGGATCTAAATTATTCATTAACATGCGCTTAGCGGCTTCGGTTAACCAACTTTTAGCGGTTATTTTATTACCGCGATCGGCACGAATTATTCTTGAAGTATCTAAGCGTGGCTCGGTATTTTCTGATGTATTAGCAGTCATGGGGTTTCCTCGGGGTAATCTATCTATTTACTATAGTTGGCAGAACGAATGCTGCTTTACCGTTAAACAATCAGGTGATTTCCTAAACGATATTTATTACCTGGTGCGGTTAAAATCGCGAAGCTTACAACCCCTTTACTTGACCAGGTGCGTCGCTTTACTTGTAAACAAGGTGCGCTCTGGTTAATAGTAAGTAATTGACAAATATCACTACTTGCTAGTATCGCTTCAATTTCATGTGTTGCTTCAGTTAAGGGAGCAACAGCTGATAAATACTCGTGTGGGGTGATGGTAGTAAAGTCTTGTAGCAAGTATTCGGGCACTAAAACCGCATTAACGTAACGTTGCTCTAACTGAATGGGCTGGTCATTTTCAAAATGTAGTACTTGCGATAAAAAAACATCTTCGTTGTTTTTTAAGTTTAATAAAATAGCAATTTCTTGCGTTACCGCGATAGATTTAAGCATCAGTTGCTGAGCATGGTGCTTATGGCCACGTTCATTAATTTCATCGCTGATATTACGAATTTTTAATAGTGATGATTGCGATTTAAAGGTAGCAACAAAAGTGCCAGAGCCTTGCGAGCGTACTAAAATTCCTTGCTCGGTTAATTCTTGTAAAGCCCTGCGTGCTGTCATTCGACTGACATTGAATTGTTGTGTTAATGCATTCTCAGAAGGTACTTTATGATGTTGTGGCCATTGGCCAGACTCGATTTTTTGGCAGATATGCTGCTTGATAATAATATATTTGGATGGCTTTTCGCTTTTACTTAGCTCACTTTTAGTTAAACTGCTGATGCTCATGGTACAACTCAATTTATTTTATTAAAATATAGCTTGTATATACAATCTCACAATTATTAATTTTTAGCAAGAGTTGTATATACAACTCTTGCTAAAAATTAATAGCTCAGCTAAAGTTATCTTTATAATTAATTTCATTGGTATATACCCGTTATCGCTCAAGCACTCTGAAACCTGCATCTTGAATGGTCACGGGTATAAGTCTTTCTTTCGGATAATTTTTATGAATAACACAATTACATCTACTCAAACTGTCACGCATCATTGGCAAACCCTTTGGTTAAATGTCAACTTAGCTACTATGACCGAAGCAGGTGCCGGTTACGGTGAAGTTACTGGTGCAGCATTAGCTATTAGTGCAGGGAAAATTGTTTGGTTAGGAAAAGAAGCAAACTTGCCTGAATATAAAAAGTCTGAGGTAGACATTATTGATGGTCAAGGTAGGTGGTTAACACCGGGCTTGATTGATTGTCATACTCACCTTGTTTACGGTGGTAATCGAGCTAATGAATTTGAAATGCGTTTACAAGGGAAAAGCTATCAAGAAATTGCCCAAGCAGGGGGCGGCATTGTTTCAACGGTTAAAGCGACTAGAGCCGCAACTGAAGATGAGTTATTAGGGAGTGCTTTACCACGGTTAACGGCCCTTCATCAACAAGGGGTTACCACAGTTGAAATTAAATCGGGTTATGGTTTAGATCTTAAAAATGAGATGAAAATGTTGAACGTTGCCGGCGAATTAGCCAAGCATTTACCAGTAACAATTAAACGAACTTTTTTAGGCGCTCATGCCTTACCGACAGAGTTTAAAGATGATGCAGATGGTTATATTGCGCTAGTCTGTCATCAGATGATACCCGCCATAGCTAAAGAGAAACTTGCCGATAGTGTCGATGTTTTTTGTGAGAATATTGGTTTTAATTTACTGCAAACCGAGCGGATATTTACCGCGGCTCAACAATACAAGCTAGCAATAAAAGTACATGCTGAGCAATTATCTGATTTAGGAGGCACTGAGCTGGCGGCAAAATATCAAGCGTTATCAAGTGAGCATGTAGAGTTTTTATCTGAGCAGGGTGTTAAAGCCATGAGTGCAGCCAATATGACCGCGGTATTGTTACCGGGCGCCTTTTACTTTTTGCGGGAAACTCAATTACCACCTATCGAATTATTGCGTAAACATGATGTAGCGATGGCGATTGCTACCGATGTAAACCCAGGCTCTTCGCCCATTTGTTCATTGCAATTAATGTTAAATATGGCTTGTACTTTATTTAAATTAACGCCCAGTGAGGCGTTAGCAGGGGTTACTTGCCATGCAGCTAAGGCCCTTGGTTTATCGACAAGCAAAGGGCAGCTTAGTGTTGGCTTTGATGCCGATATTGCCGTATGGAACATTAGCCAGCCTGCCGAGCTGTGTTATCAATTTGGTGTTAACCCGTTAAGCGCCTTAATACAAAACGGTCAGCAGGTTATTTAAGTTGTATAAAGATAAATTATTACTTGATAGTAATAACGTTTACTGCTCGATATTTTAATTTTTTAAACGTTTTCTGGTTGAACTTACTTAGTATCATCTGGGAGAAAAATTAACATAGTGAGCCATACATTAGCTTCTGTTTTGAGTATAATAGCAATATTATTAAATACACTCGCATACACTTAATGACTGATAACATTACAACTGAAAAACGCCTCAATAAATATATTAGTGAATCAGGTTTCTGTTCACGCCGTGGTGCTGACAAATTAATTGAGGCTAATCGCGTTACCATTAATGGTGAAATACCTGAGCTTGGTACTAAAGTTCAGCAAGGTGATGTGGTGAAAGTGGATGGTAACGTTATTGCCGTGAGTGCCAAAAATAAATCGGATCGTATTTATATTGCTTATAACAAACCCATTGGTATTACCTGCACAACGGAAAGTCATGTGCGGGGTAATATCATTGATGCTATTGGTCACCGGACCCGTATTTTCCCTATTGGTCGATTAGATAAGCCGTCTGAAGGGTTAATCTTTCTAACCAGTGACGGTGATATTGTTAATAAAATTTTACGTGCTGAAAATGCCCATGATAAAGAATATATCGTTACCGTAGATAAGCCAATCAGTGAGCGATTTATTGAGCGAATGTCTCGTGGTGTTCCTATTCTAGGTACTATTACTAAGCCTTGTATAGTGCAAGTAAAAAGCCGTTTCGTTTTTACTATTATTTTAACGCAAGGCTTGAATCGTCAAATTCGTCGTATGTGTGAATATTTAGACTATGAAGTAAAAAAATTAAAACGTTCTCGTATTATGAGTGTTGAGCTTGGTCAACTAAGGCCAGGACAGTGGCGAGATTTGACTACGGCAGAAATGAATGAAATTAATAAAGCCGTCGCTAGCTCAACTAAAACCGCAGATGAAAATCTAACTAGTCAGAAAAACCTACCAAGTAATCCTTGGATAAAAAGTTGAAGTAATAACAGCGTCTGTTGATTTTATTTTTAAGCAGTATTTTTGTAATCAATAGGAAATGGATATTAAATTTATTGCCATTGAATAAAGTGCTGCTAGCTAAACAATTCTAACTAGCAGCAAGAAGTGCCTATAGCAATCAATATTAGCTGGTTAGATTAGCTAGTCTAGGTGATAATTCTTCTAGTACTTGTGGGTCCTCAATAGTCGAAGGGATCTCTATATCTTGACCGTCTATCATTTGTCTTAATGTTTTACGTAATATTTTACCTGAGCGAGTTTTAGGTAAGCGTTCAACGATAATTAAAGCTTTTAATGAAGCAATAGCCCCGATATCACTGCGGACTTTAGTTTTCAACGCTGAAACTAGTTCATCATCACTCAAGGTGACACCATTTTTGATAACGACTAAACCAAAAGGTACTTGGCCTTTTAATGAATCGTGAATACCGACTACCGCACATTCGGCTACCGCATTATGGCCAGAAATTGATTCTTCCATCTCTCCTGTTGATAATCGATGACCGGCAACATTGATAACATCATCGGTACGTCCCATGATAAATAAGTAGCCATCCTCATCAAAATAACCACCATCGCCAGTAACATAATAACCAGGATGAGTTAATAAGTAGCTAGACTTAAAGCGTTCTTCATCTTTATAAACGGTGGTCAAGCAACCAGGAGGCATAGGGAGTTTTATGGCAACGGTACCTTGTTGATTAGCTGGTAAAGCCTCGCCATAGGCATCTAAAATTTGAACGTTATAACCAGGAACAGGAAAACCTGAAGAACCGGCTTTGGTTAACATTAATTCTTCACTGCTTTCATCAACAAAGGGGGTGGTCGCAATAGACCAGCCAGTTTCTGTTTGCCACCAATGGTCAATAACAGGTATTTGTGTTTTTTCTTTAAGCCAATGGTATGTGGCGGGATCTAAGCGTTCACCAGCAAGATATAATCGTTTTAAATGCGATAAATCATAATTTTCCATAAGTGCAGCATCAGGGTCTTCTTTGGCGATAGCACGAAATGCTGTTGGTGCACTAAACAATGCGTTCACTTTATATTCTTCACAAACACGCCAAAAAGCACCTGCATCAGGCGTTCTAACTGGCTTTCCTTCATATAGAATGGTGCTACAACCCGCCATTAGAGGGCCATAGACAATGAAAGAATGACCAACAACCCAACCAACATCTGAAGCAGCCCAAAAAGTATCGCCTGCTTTCATGCCGTAAATGTTTTTCATGCTATAGAGCATAGCAACGGCATGACCACCGTGATCTCTAACGACACCCTTTGGCTTTCCTGTGGTACCTGAAGTGTATAAAATATAAAGAGGATCGGTACTTTTTAAGCTAATAGCCGCGATGCCTTTAGCACTGCTCATTTGTGTTTCCCAATCTTGGTCACGGCCACTAATCATCTCTGCCGTTAATTGCTCTCGTTGATAAATGATGCAACTGCTTGGTTTATGAGTTGCTAGCTCAATGGCATTATCGAGCAATGGCTTATAAGGAATCACTTTTGAAATTTCAATACCACAACTGGCACTGACAATAACTTTAGGCTCTGCATCGTCAATACGTATAGCAAGCTCTTTAGCGGCAAAACCACCAAATACCACCGAATGAACAGCGCCAATTCTAGCACAAGCTAGCATAGCGATAACGGCTTGTGGGATCATCGGCATATAAATAAGGACACGATCACCTTTTACTACTTGCTGCTTTTGTAAAACATCAGCAAACTTTGCCACTAACTCAGTTAATTCAATAAAAGAAAATTTTTGTTTTGAGCCAGTCACGGGTGAATCATAAATGAGTGCAGTTTGCTCCCCACGGCCTTGCTCAACATGATAATCCAATGCCAAGTAGCTAGTATTGAGTTCGCCATCAGCATACCAATCTGTCCATTCGTTACTGTTTGTCGACAATACTTCTTTGGGTGCTTTATACCAAGAAACAAGTTCAGACTGCTCTAACCAGTATGTTTCTGCTGAGTTATTTGCTTTTTTTTGCTGTTCTCTGAAGCTCATAGTTTACCCTTGTATGTTATATTTTATAATCACTACTATAGAAGTGTCGACAAAATTGAACAATTAGACCTTTGGCTAGTATTTATACTAATTGAAATAATGAATCGCTCAACTTAGCTTGTGAAGGGCGATTAAATTTTGCTTATTGATTTTAAAAGTAACGCTACCTCCATGCGCGTCCTTAAGAATATATACCCATGTTACCTCAAGATGCCGGATTCAGCTGGAATTAGAAACGTCTTTAGGTAAGGCATTGATTGAATAGAATGGTGTTCTCCTTGTCGAAATCAATAACGTAGCATAAAGCGTTTCTAAACCAGCCCGTTGGGGATGACTGAGCAAATCATGCTCTTCGTTGCATCTATTTTTAATGGAACAACCATTAATAAAAAGATGCGCCTTGCTCATGAATCACTCAGTCATCCTGAAACTCGTATCTTGAAGTATCATGGGTATAGGTATAGTCTTTACTGAGTATTAAGCAAATTAGCCGGAGAGAACTGATCAGTTAGTAAGCGAGTGTTTTTAGGCCAATTTTGATCTGTTAGCGTAAAGTTAATGCTGTTATAAAGGGAATAAATATCTATCCCGAAGGTGCGTAATGTTGAATTAAGTTGCTTAATATTATTTTTATTAAGGCTATTAGCAGTAAAACCATTCCGGCTAACAATAATAATACGGTTGGAATTAGCTTGGTTGCTTACTTGATAAAAATCACCAAACACCGCTTTATAAGTGGCTGATTCATGAGCGTATAAGTTACTTAAAGAAAAGGTGTTGGCACTGAGCACCCCCTGTTTACTTAACAATGCTTTTGTTTCTTGTAAAAATTCTTTGGTCATTAAATGCTCAGGAATATAATCGCCATTAAAAGCATCGAGAATAATCCAATCGTATTGTTGTTTTTTTAATAAAGCGCGTTTAATAAAGATACGGCCATCTTGGTTATAGGTTTTTATTTTACTATTTTCAAAAAAACCAAAATAATCACGGGCAACTTTTATCACCGCTGGGTCTATTTCAACATTATCAATTTGGCTTTGTGGGTAAAGTTGCGCCAAGGTATTAGACATAGTACCGCCGCCTAAGCCAATAATTAAAATTCGTTTTGGCTCAGGCATTACTAATAAGCTGGTCATTAACAACTTAGTATAATTAAAAACTAGTTGTTGTGGTTGGCTTTTTAAGAAACAACTTTGTTGGCTTTTAGTTGTTCTAACAGTAAACTTTAAACAACGTAAATCACCGTTATCTTCGACTATAATATTGCGATAAAGAGAACGTTCCTGATGGATAACTTGCGCTTGCGCTATGCTAGCTAGGGCAAAAAGACCTAGGCCAAAAAGTAATTTCTTAGCCATTAGTTTGCTCCATTTTATGCGCACGGCTAGTTTTATTTATTAGTATCGCTAACAAGCCTAAGTTAGCGAGTGTTGCTGAAAAACCAAAAATGATGATATTGATATCAAACCATAGCACTAAATAAAATGAAGTAGTAATCGTACCTAAGGCACTACCTAAGGTTGAAATAAAGTAAAGTTTTCCGGCGACTTGACCACTTTCATTAGAGCTTTTAACTAATAAACGTACCGAGTAGGGTGACAACATACCTAGAATAACGGTAGGAATAAAAAACAATGCCATTGAAGCTAATAGTGAACCATAACGAGTGTCTTCAACATTAATAAAGATCACTTCCATTAACCATTGGCTTGATAATGCAATGGGCAGTAGTGCGATGGCAGCGATAAAAAAAATAGTGCCGTAGGTAGCAAGGGAGGCGGAGTGAGTAGAGAGTTTACCGCCAAATAGATAACCTAAAGAAAGACTCAACATAAAGACAGTAATGATACTGCCCCAGATATGCACTGAACTACCAAAATAAGGCGCTAGAATTCGGCCACCTAAAAGCTCAATACCCATAATGCAAAAGCCACTGATAAAGGCGAGCAAGTAAATAAAGGTGCTTGGAAAACCTTGTTGTCGAATAGAGTTTTTCAGTGGCTTATTCCTTATTCCTTATTTTGCAAGTGGAACGGGTATAAGCCAGACTAAGCTATTTTACTGACATTTGATAGTGCACAGCGATAAAGTCACCAATGGGATCTTTATGGGTATATTTTTTAATAAAAGCCATACCCATTTTTTTCATCACCCTAATTGAACCGTGATTGTCTGCTATTGCTGAAGCAGAAACAAAATTAATATCTGTTTGACTAACGACACCATTTTTTATGGCAATAGCGGCTTCAGTGGCGTAGCCTTTTCCCCATGCTTTTTTGAAAAAACGCCAGCCTAGCTCTAAATCACGTAACTTAGGCTCATCGGTAAAAAAAATCCATTGGCCTAACTAAAATCCAGCCAAGATATTCTCGGCTGGCTTTGTCTGTTACTTGCCAAAGTCCCCAACCCTTTTTTACATTGGAAAAGGCTTTCATGCGGGGGAGAAAAACCTCGTTAATAGTGTTGATACTATTAGGCTTACCACCATTGATGAATCGCATCACTTCTGGGTCTTGATCTAACTCCCATAAAGCTTGTGCGTCATCTTGCCCCATAAGCCTGTAGGTAAGTCGAGTTGAATTTGCTATTTGCATGTTTACTCATTCCTACATTTAAAAAACTACTTAGTCCGCTTAGTCTTAAGTAAGGTTTTTAAAAAACGTGCTGTGTGCGACGTTGGATGCTCTGCCACTTGCTCTGGTGTACCGGCTACTAGTATTTCACCGCCACCTGAGCCGCCTTCTGGGCCAAGATCAATGATCCAGTCAGCTGTTTTTATTACATCTAAATTATGCTCAATCACCACGATAGTATTGCCGTGATCACGTAATCGATGGATCACTTGCAGTAATTGTTTAATATCATGAAAATGCAAGCCGGTGGTTGGTTCATCTAAAATGTATAGGGTTTTACCGGTATCACGTTTTGATAATTCTTTCGATAACTTAACTCGTTGTGCTTCACCACCGGAAAGGGTTGTTGCTGATTGTCCCAGTTTTACATAAGTTAAGCCAACATCCATCAGTGTTTGCAACTTACGATTTATCGCAGGAATGGCGCTGAAAAATTCAAAGGCATCTTCAATAGTCATATCCAATACCTGGTGAATATTTTTCCCTTTATATAGCACTTCTAAGGTTTCACGATTGTAGCGCTTACTTTTACAGACATCACAAGGCACATAAACATCCGGTAAAAAGTGCATTTCTACCTTAATTAATCCGTCACCTTTACACGCTTCACAGCGCCCCCCTTTGACATTAAAACTAAAACGACCCGGTTTATAACCACGAGATCGTGATTCTTGAGTCGCGGCAAAAATATCACGAATAGCCGTGAATATACCAGTGTAAGTGGCCGGGTTTGAGCGTGGTGTTCTGCCTATAGGGCTTTGGTCAATATCAATAACTTTGTCTAAATGCTCTAAGCCAGTAATGCTTTTATACGGAGAAGGCTCGTCAAGCGTGGCGCCGTTAAGTTCAATATGCGCCAACCTATATAAGGTATCATTGATTAAGGTTGATTTACCCGAGCCAGAAACACCGGTAATACAAGTCATCAAGCCGTTAGGAATAACTAGATCAACATTTTTTAGGTTATTACCGCTAGCGCCTTTTAATTTAACCACGTTTTTCTTATTAAAAGGATGGCGTTTTTTCGGGATTTCTATTCTTTCTACGCCAGATAGGTATTTACCAGTAAGAGAATCTTTACAATTTAAAATATCGTCTATGCTACCTTGGGCGATAATTTCGCCGCCATGAACACCAGCGCCAGGGCCTATATCAATAACAAAGTCAGCGGCGCGAATGGCGTCTTCATCATGTTCAACCACAATGACCGTATTACCTAGATCACGTAAATGAATCAGTGTACTTAGTAAACGTTCGTTATCTCGTTGATGTAAGCCAATCGACGGCTCGTCTAAAACATACATAACGCCCACTAAACCAGCGCCTATTTGACTAGCTAAACGAATACGTTGTGCTTCGCCGCCTGATAGGGTATTGGCTCCACGAGATAAATTTAAATAGTTCAAACCCACATTGACTAGAAAGCCTAAACGTTCATTAATTTCTTTTAGAATCTTTTCTGCAACTTGACCTTTTTGCCCTGATAACGTTAAGCCCTCGAAGAAAGCTAACGCGTCGCTAATGGCAAACTCTGCAACCACAGGTAATGGTGTATCGGCAATAAAGACATTACGTGCTTCTAAACGTAAACGACTACCATTACAGTCGGGGCAATGTTGAGAGTTTAAATATTTTGATAATTCTTCACGTACTGCATTTGACTCTGTTTCTTTATAGCGGCGTTGCATATTATTAATGATGCCTTCAAAGGGGTGCTTGCGCAGTACCACATCGCCGCGGTCGTTCATGTACTTAAATTCAATTTCTTGTTTGTCGCTACCATAAAGCACGATCTTTATTGCCTCATCGCTTAGTTTACTAAAAGGCTTATCTAAGGAAAACTTATAGTGTTCAGATAATGCTTTTAGCATTTGAAAATAGTAAAAATTACGTTTATCCCAACCGCGTATTGCACCGTTAGAAAGGCTTAATTGGTCATTGGTGATAATGCGTTTAGTATCAAAAAATTGTTCAATACCTAAGCCATCACAAGTTTTACACGCACCAGCAGGACTGTTGAACGAGAATAATCTTGGCTCTAATTCTTCCATGCTATAGCCACAGTGAGTGCACGCAAAATTAGCAGTAAAAAGTAACTCTTCTCTTTCTGGCTCGTCCATAAAAGCAACGTTTGCCGTGCCAGCTGTTAATGCTAGTGTGGTTTCAAAAGACTCGGATAAACGTAACTGAATATCAGGACGCACTTTAAGGCGATCAACAACCACTTCAATGGTGTGTTTTTTATGGAGTTCTAACGTTGGAGGATCAGATAAATCGCAAATTTCGCCATCAATACGGGCACGAATAAAGCCTTGTGCAGCAAGGTTATTCAGTAACTTTACATGCTCACCTTTGCGATTTTGTAATACTGGCGCCAGCAGCATCACTTTAGTGCCTTCTTCAAGCGCTAAAACTTTATCAACCATTTGTGAAACCGTTTGTGCGGCTAGTGGCTGTTTATGTTCGGGACAACGAGGTTCGCCAACGCGGGCGTAAAGAAGCCTTAAGTAATCATAAATCTCGGTAATAGTACCCACGGTTGAACGAGGATTATGTGAAGTTGATTTTTGTTCAATAGAGATAGCTGGCGATAAGCCTTCAATATGATCAACATCGGGTTTTTCCATTAAGGATAAAAATTGGCGCGCATAGGCAGACAACGACTCTACATAACGGCGCTGTCCTTCGGCGTATAAAGTATCGAAAGCCAGTGATGACTTACCTGAGCCCGAAAGTCCGGTGATCACTACCAGTTTATCTCGAGGGATCGTTAAACTAATATTTTTCAGGTTATGGGTACGAGCCCCTCTGACTTCAATATTTTTCATTTTTATCCATTAATCCATGCGCAAAATAGCAGCCGCATATTATGCCATAAATCAGACATTTTGTTCAGTTGATAAGCACTTTATTTTTCGTGCCTATGTAGATTACTCAGGCTCAAATGTAGGTCGGGATTTATTCCTACAATACTATCAACTGGTGCTAATTTGTCGCATTTAAAGTACGACCTACAAAAAATAAAGACATTAAATTCTTCTTCCTGAGCCAAGTGCATAGGCATGTTATTTTTTGAATACACTTGCTTATAGCGATGTAATAGCATTAAGGGAACAACAATTAGTAAAAAGATATGCTTTTATCATAAATCGCTGATTGACCCTAAAACTCGCATCTTGAAGTATCATGGGGCTAGATCATTTTGTTGTCGTTAATTGCGTGGTAAGCTACAGCGATTTTTTTATTCTTCATATTTTTTAGGTAAAGTATTTTCATGAGTGTTTCAGGTTTAAACCGTATTGAGAAAAAAGCAGCCTTTTCGCTAGCCAGTGTTTTTGGTGTACGTATGCTTGGGCTTTTTATGATATTACCCATATTTGCTATTTACGGCGAGCAGCTAGCGGGTTATAGCCCATTATGGCTGGGGCTGGCGATTGGTGCATACGGTTTAACACAGGCCTTATTACAAATACCTATGGGAATTTTGTCTGATAAATATGGTCGAAAGCCGGTGATATTAGCGGGCTTAGTAGTTTTTTTGATCGGTAGTGTAGTTGCTGCTATGTCGACCACTATATACGGTGTTGTGCTTGGTCGTGCCATACAAGGTATGGGTGCTATTGCTAGTGCTATTTTAGCCTTAGCTGCTGATTTAACCAGAGAAGAGCAACGCCCTAAAGTGATGGCAACTATTGGTATGTTTATTGGTTTATCGTTTACCTTTGCCATGATTTTAGGGCCAATAGTAGCGGATGCTTTTGGCTTAAGCGGCCTGTTTTGGTTTACGGGCTTGTTAACTATTTTGGCCATGTTGATGATTCAATTTATGGTCCCTTATTCAATTAATAAAGCGCCTCGTGGCGACAGTGTTGCTCTGCCTGAACAAATAATTAAATTGATCCGTCATCCGCAATTATCCCGTTTAAATTGGGGAGTGTTTATTTTGCATATGGCACTTACCGCTTGTTTTGTTACCTTGCCAAAACAGTTTGTTGCCAGTGGCTTAGCATTAGAAAACCATTGGCAAATATATTTACCCACCTTATTAGGCTCTTTCTTTTTAATGGTGCCTTTTATGATTTTTGCGATGAAAAAACAGCAAGAGAAACCTATGTTTAGTGCGGCGATTGCACTGCTTAGTTTGGCATTGTTCCTATTATGGTTATTACCAACAGGTTTTTGGAGTTTAGTATTATCGGTAGTGCTATTTTTCACCGCCTTTAACTATTTAGAGGCGACCATGCCCTCTCTTTTATCTCGCATTGCTCCTGCTGGCGTTAAAGGTAGCGTAATGGGGGTATATTCTAGTAGTCAATTTTTAGGTGCTTTTGTTGGCGGTATTGTTGGTGGTTTTGTGGCAAATAGTTATGGTGAACAAACTATATTTTTAGTGATGGCATTAGCCAGTTTGATTTGGTTAGGGCTTAGCTTTGGTATGAAAAAACTGAAGAAGTCTAAAAGTTTTAGTTTTGCCACTAATATAAACTGTGAAGAAAAAGCCAATGAAATAGCTGAATTGTTAATAAATATGCCTGGTGTTATTGAAGCCACTTTAGTGCATGACGACGCTGGCAATAGTGCTGAACAAAGTGTCACGGTTGCTTACTTAAAAGTAGATGATAAAATTGTCGATTTGTTAGCCGTTAAAGCTTTATTACATCAAGGAACATAGTGTAGATGTTTCCGTTAAAAAATATTTCACACTTAAAGTTATTAGAAATTGTTGCACGGATTGATTTTTTCAAATCGCTTAGTGTTGCCCAACGTGAGTTATTGCTAAATTCATCTACCTGTTATAAATGCTACAAAGATAAATATGTACAACAGCAAGACGATCTTAATTGCAATTTTTACATTGTGTTATCGGGAAAAATTGCGATCACTAAGCAAAATTCGGCCGAGCACGCTACTGATAAAATTGTTGGTTATATTTGTGTAGGTGAATTTATCGGTGAAAGTAGCTTTATCAATAAAAATCGTAAAAGCGCATCAGCAAAAGCAGTGGAAGATTCAATCATATTATGTATTGATCAAGATGCGCTACGTGGCTTACCTGCTGTGCTTAAAGATAAATGCAAAGACGCAATTATCGCCGGTATGGCTGCTAGGATTATTTATTTAACGGAGCAGATCCAACAGCTTTCATAGTTGTTGATAGCTTTGACCACGTATTTTACCTGTGGTAAAAATTAATGCACGCTAGCAATGGTATCGGTTAGCTTGCCATCACCTAACATCACTTCTATATCCTCACCGTTATATTCTCCCATTAAGACCAAGCCCATCGGGGATTTTGGCGTGAGCACTGTGATGTGCTGCTCATTTAATTGACAGCGAAAACCACCAGCAGCAGGACCGATAAAAAACCAGTGCTGTTTTTTGCTATCAGCGTAAAGTTGTACCAAAGCTGATAGCGCGATTGGCTTGTTTTCATCGAAATCGACTAGAGTTAACATTTGATAACTCAATAGAGCTTCTTGTAGAACTTGCACTCGCCTTGATTGTCCTTCGGCTAAGTAACTGGCTTCAATAGCTAGGGTGTCGTATTGCGTTTCAGCGACACTTTGATCATCTACCGCCGATGCATGCGCTTCATTTGCAGCATTAATCGCTTGTAATAATTTTTGCTTTAAGTCCTTAATGATCAAAGCAACTAGTGTTTTTTTATCTATTTCCTTTGCAGCCATATCGTTATTCAATTATTTATTATCTATCGATAATTCTACTATTATTAAAGGATTATCGATAATGATTTTTACTGAAATAGACATTATTTTACGTTGATCTGACAGGTGTCAAAATAAACTTGTAATATTAAACAAATATTAGTAAATTAACTTTATCTGGTATGACCAACAGGAAAGTAGCATGACATCAACAGTCAGAAAAAATAATCCATTCCCCTATTTATTAGCTCCGTTAGATTTAGGTTTTACCCAATTAGCTAACCGCACCTTAATGGGGTCTATGCATACAGGACTTGAAGAAGAGAAAGGTGGCTTTGCAAAATTAGCGGCCTTTTATGAGGCGCGCGCTAAAGGTGGTGTTGGTTTAATTGTGACTGGTGGTGTTAGCCCAAATATGCGTGGCAGAATTGCCCCGTTTGGCAGTGAACTTAGTCATTTTTGGCATGTGAACAAACATAAACAAGTAACCGATGCGGTACATAAATATCCAACAAAAATATGTTTACAGTTATTGCATACTGGCCGTTATGCTTTTCATCCTTTTAGTCTAGCGCCGAGCAAAGTTAAATCGCCTATTAGCCCTTTTACCCCGAAAGCGATGTCGGTAAGACAAATTAACTCTACCATCAAAGATTATGCTTATTCTTCTTATTTAGCGGCTAAAGCGGGATACGATGGGGTAGAAATTATGGGTAGTGAAGGCTATTTAATTAATCAATTTGCTTGTTTACGAACGAATAAGCGTAGTGACGAATGGGGTGGATGTATTGAAAATCGTATGCGTTTGGCCATTGAAACGATTAAAGCCGTACGAGCGAAAGTAGGTGAAAATTTTATCATTATTTACCGGTTATCTATGCTCGACTTAGTTGAAGGCGGTAATAGCTGGGATGAAGTGGTTACCATGGCAAAAGCGGTAGAAAAAGCGGGTGCCACGTTAATTAATACCGGTATAGGTTGGCACGAAGCGCGTGTTCCCACCATAGTAACGTCGGTGCCGCGCGCAGCATTTACTTGGGTTACCGAGAAAATGAAAAAAGAAGTGTCATTGCCTTTAATAACGACTAACCGTATTAATACGCCAGAGGTTGCTGAGAATATTTTAGCTACGGGACAGGCTGACATGGTATCAATGGCCAGGCCATTTCTAGCGGATGCGGATTTTGTCAATAAAGCAGCAGAAAATAAATCAGATGAAATTAATACCTGTATTGGTTGCAATCAAGCGTGTTTGGACCATGTTTTTCAACAAAAACGCGCTTCTTGTTTAGTGAACCCTGTTGCTTGTTATGAAACTGAGCTTAGTTTTAATAAACTTGATAACAGCCAACAAGCGAAAAAATTAGCGGTAATAGGAGCCGGGCCTGCTGGTTTAGCGTTCAGTGTTTATGCTGCTCAGCGTGGTCATCACGTAGAGTTGTTTGACAAAATAAGTGAAATAGGCGGGCAGTTTAATGTCGCTAAGCAAATACCGGGTAAAGAAGAGTTTTATGAAACCATACGCTATTTTAACAAGCAGCTTGCGTTACTTAATGTGCTGGTACATTTAAACAGTGAACAAAGTAGTGATAAATTGTTAGCGGCAGGTTTTGATGAGGTGATTTTAGCGACGGGTATTAAGCCAAGAAAATTAGATATTGAAGGTATAGATCACCCTATGGTGTTAAGTTATTTACAAGTGCTGCGAGATAAAGTTTGTGTTGGTGAAAACGTAGCAATTATTGGTGCTGGCGGTATAGGTTTTGATGTTGCCACCTACCTTGCTGAAAAAGGTGAGTCGTTGACTACAGATCTAAATGCCTGGTTAAAAAACTGGGGCGTAGATAAAACCTATCAGCAAGCAGGCGCTTTGTTAGCAAATAAACTAAAGCAGCCTTATGTACCTGAACGTCAAATTACTTTATTACAACGAAAAACCACCAAAGTGGGCAAAGGCTTAGGCAAAACATCAGGCTGGGTACACCGTGCTAATTTAATAAAACACGGTGTTAAAATGCGACCGGGCGTTAGTTATAAATCAATCAGTGATGATGGTTTACTCATTGAAGTTGACGGTAAAGAAGAATTACTGGCAGTAGATAATGTCATTATATGTGCAGGGCAAGAGCCAAACCGAGAATTACAGCAAGCACTTGAAAATGGCGGTATGAGTGTTCACCTTATTGGTGGTGCTAATGTTGCCGCTGAACTTGATGCAAAACGTGCTATCCGTCAAGCGGCTGAGTTAGCTATGGTAATATAAATAGATAACCTAAAGAGGTAATTTTGTTGGTTAATCAGTATAAAGCAGTATAAAACAAGGCTATACTGCTGCTAACGTATTAATGGTAAGTAAGTAAAATTTGACTTTTGAAATGAAAAATTTATTGATTAGTAGTGGTGATATAGATATTTATTCTACGCCAAAAGAGTATAAAGAACAGTTATTGTTACTTATTGCTAGTGCTCGGCAACGTATTTATATCTCAGCACTTTATTTACAAGATGATGATGCCGGAAGAGAAGTTCTGCATGCCTTGTATCAAGCTAAGGCCAAAACCCCAGAGCTTGACATAAAAGTTTTCGTTGATTACCACCGAGGTCAGCGTGGCCTTATTGGTGAAAAAGGCAGCTTGGGAAATCGAGCCATATACCTTGTTCTTGCAGAGCAATACCCACAAAAAATTGCGATTTATGGGATTGCGGTTAAATCTAAAGAGTTGTTTGGTGTATTGCATTTTAAAGGCATGGTTTTTGATAATGTGCTTTTTTATACTGGCGCAAGCATTAATGATATATATATGCAGCAGGGCACGCGGTATCGTTTAGATCGTTATTATCTAATTAACTGTGCATCGCTAGCGAGTAGTTTTTGTCAATTTTTAACCAATACTTTTGTTAAATCAAAGTTAGCTCCTTTATTAAATGAGCCTAACTTACCAAATCAAGCTCAACAAAGACGTAATATTATTGCGTTGAAATCATTGTTAAAAAAGTCAGTTTATCAAGTAGAGCTTCCTGATCATAATAAAGAATCTGGTGTTGTTATTAATCCAATATCAATTATACCTTTGATTGGTTATGGACGGAGAAAAAACCAGTTAAATAAAGTTATTCGCCAAACCATTAAAAACACTAAGCAAAAGCTATTAATTTTAACGCCTTATTTTAATTTACCACCAGTACTGGCGCGTGATGTAATTAAAGCACTAAAGCGTGGTGTAAATATAACGATTGTTGTGGGAGATAAAACCGCGAATGATTTTTATATTGCCGATGAAAATGAATTTTCAGCCATAGGTATCGTACCTTATGTGTATGAAATGTTATTAAAACGTTTTGTAAAACGGTATCAGCATTTTATTGATAATGGTTTATTAAATATGCACCTATGGCAACATGAAAATAATAGTTTTCATTTGAAAGGGCTGATCAGTGATGACCGTTATCATTTATTAACCGGGAGTAATTTGAATCCACGTGCTTGGTCACTAGATCTAGAGAATGGCTTATTACTTGATGATCCCTCACAGGGGTTGATGCCTAAAGTATCTGCTGAACTTATCAATATTATGGAATACGCTAAACCCATTAATCATTACAGTGAAATTGAAAGTATTAGTGATTACCCTGAAAAACCACAAAAATTACTTAAAAAGATACGCATGACCCAAATGGATCGTATTTTAAAGCGTTTTCTGTGATTTGATTTCTCTCTGTGTGAGCCAGTTTATGGATTTTCCAAGGGTTAAAAAGATTGTTTTGCTTCAACCCTAATTTCAAAGCTATCAATATTAGGGTTATCACTTTGTGGGAAGGCAAAATCAATGTGAATCACCTGATGACTGCCTGCTGAATGAGGGGAATAAAGTCTAGCGCCGATACCGATAGAATATATCCAAGTATCTTCGCTATTATCCACTACGGAATCACCAAAAGCTTTGCCAGTATCTAAGAAGGCGGCACCAGCTAAATCAAATAGTTTAAATAAATTGATATACGGGTAATAACGTATTTCGCTGGTGAACTTTATACTATGCTCACCATGTTGATATTGAAGAGGGAATCCGCGTAAGCCAGTATTTCCGCCTATGGTAACAGGCTGATCAATATATTGATTTTTACTAATTATATTGCTATTACTTAAATAAAATCCCCAGTTTGGATCTATATTGTAGAAATACTCAGTATTAAAGCTCAGTAAAAAGCGATGATCTTGTTGCTGATAAATGTCGCCATTGAGGGTAATATTCATCAGTAATAGTGCCTTATGATGAACTTCAAAGCCCTTATCTATATTTACTTGAAATAAAGCCCAAGCATTGTTTTCTTTTGTACCATCACTGACGCCTAAATGAGAGCTAAATTGCCAGCCATGATTAAAGTCTTCTATTTGAGTGATCAAATGGATATTGGTCAACTTTTTAAAGTTTTTTTCTATGTAGTCAATTCCTAACCAAGGGTAAATAAAGTCTCTATCTTGCGGTATAAATGGTGAGTTAAAACTGTTTTCAGTGTTATCTATAGGATAAAATTTATGTTGATCTTGGGTTAGTCCTATACGGTATCTTAATAATGCCCTGTTGTTATTAAAATTAAGCCACGCATATTCTGCATTTTTAAAGCTAATTTTGTGCGAAAATATTGCTAACTCACTATCATTTTGATAGATAGTATCGTTACGTGCTTCTTCATTAAAACCGATATTATAAGCATAATTAGTATAAAAACTGGCGAAGTGTTTTTGTAAAAATAACGATTGTTGAGTGCCATCATCGTTGTCAGCAAAGCGAAATTTTAAATCAATATTCTGTTTTCGAAATAAAGGAAGAGTGCTTTTTAGTTTGTAGCCTTTTCGCTGTGAGTTTTTATAGGTTTGGATCTCTGCATCTATGCCTAAACCCAATAAATTACGCTCTTTTATGCCGAAACTATAAGTACTTTCACCCCCTTGGCGGCCAAAGCTAATGGTTGGCATTAACGACCAATTGTCCCAGGTAGTGACGGTGATATTTTCTATCATTTCATCACTGGTTACTTTCGCATCACGTAGGTATTTTCGACTGCGTAAATGTCTTTCTAATTCAGCCATATCAGTAAAGTTTTTATTACATTTATCAATAAAAAAAGCGGCTTCGTTTTCAAGTGTTAGTTTTTTAGTGTCTATATGAATAGCATTAGCCCAACGGTGCACTAATGCAAAGCCTTGCTCATGTTCATCAAAAATAGTTTGTGGTTTAAAAGTGACTTTTTGTAGGCCTTGAGTACAGGTTTTTTCTTGCCCATAAGCGCTCGATGCCGTACAACTTATTATTAATACGGAGATAAAAATCCATTTGGTAGGTGTGTGAACATTTTTGTTACTAATTGATATAGTGAATCCCTAGGTAAATGGCTAATAGTAATACCTGTTATAATTTGATTATAGCGGTTACTGTAAGGTTAGGACATTCTTATCTATTTTTCGTTTTATTTGTTTGATTATTCGATGAGCAAGCTGGTTTCGTGTCAATAGCTGGTCTATTGCAAGTAAGTTTAACGCCGAAGTAAGGAAAAATAGCTGTTAGAGAAACATTTGTTAAGCCGAGCTCAGGCTATTTAGCAAAATAAGCTAAACTTAGTAAAATCAACTAGCTAAAAATAAATAGCTGTTAAATGTAAAAAGCACTCGAATTTGATCGATTCTCCCTATAGAATTACTCTCTTAATTAATTTTTTTAACTCTAGTATAAGTTGTTTATTTGCTATTCACCTTGTCTTAGAAGTGCGCAATCAATAGGATTTTTCATGGCAGGTGTAAATAAAGTAATTATCGTTGGTAACTTAGGTAAAGATACTGAGGTACGTTTTATGCCAAATGGCGGTGCAGTAGCCAATATTACTGTTGCAACGTCAGATACATGGAAAGATAAACAAACTGGTGAGCAAAAAGAGAAAACTGAATGGCACCGTGTGGTGATGTTCGGTAAATTAGCCGAAATTGCTGGTGAATATTTGAAAAAGGGCTCAAAGGTATATCTTGAAGGTTCATTACAAACGCGTAAATGGACTAACCAGCAGGGTCAAGATCAATATACCACTGAAATTGTATTGCAAGGCTTTAACGGGGTAATGCAAATGTTAGATGGCAAGCCACAAGGTCAGCAACAAGGTGGTTTCCAGCAGCAAGGGCAACAACAAAGTGGCGGTTTCCAACAGCAGGCTTCTCAACAGAAAAGCGATGGCTTTGCGCCGCAACAGCAATATAATAAGCCAGAGCAGCAGCAAGCTCCTCAACAGCAAGGTGGTTATAGTTCGCAGCAACAAGCCCCACAACAACAAGGTGGTTTCTCTCAACAAGGGCAGCAGCAATCTCAACAACCTGCACCTAAAGTAAACCCGCAAGAGCCATCAATTGATTTTGATGATGATATACCTTTTTAGCTTACGCTTAATTAAAAAGTGTTAATATAAAATTATATTAACTACAAAATACTATCAAACCCAGCATAATTGCTGGGTTTTTTGTTTTGTTGTCTATATATTTTAAAAGCTATTCAAGGGATGCGATAAATCTGAGATAGTGGTTGAATTAATTGAAAATTCAGAAATAAATGATGCGATTATGAGTTTGGCTATGCTCGATACCTAACACGGCATAATATCGATACCGCGATTGATGATGTTTGTAACCCACAGTCAATGATTTCAACTTCAGTAATACAGCTTGTCAGTTATATTAAATTAGATAAATATGTTGTTGATAATAAATCTAACAGAAATTTTATGTTGTTAGTAAAGTCATTAATTGATCATGCCCATAGCGCCGGCAAGAAGGTCATTTTAGAGGGAATAGAGACAGAACTTGATATGCAGTTAGCTAAAAAGTTGCAAGTAGATTTTGTGTAAGCTTTATACTTTAAAAAGCAATTCAAAGATGTGGCTTAATTTAGTCAATCTGATGTGATGGCTAAGTTAAGTTAATCTAGATGACTCAGCTCAACATTATCCGGTGTTTGCTGTTCTTTGAGCTTTGCTTGTTCAATACGCCATGTTTGTAGTTCTCCATAATAATGATCCCATACACAAGGGTTACAAGCGCCGCCTCCACAGCAGTCATCATCGGCAGGGGAAATAGGTTTTTCTATTGATACAGTCATGGATTTTCTCGTTCAGATTACTGATGCTATTGTACAATAAATGGTGAATAAACAAAAAAAGCTCTGCAAGTGCAGAGCTTTTAAATACTGTTACTTAATCTATTCAGATTCAGCCAGTTTTTTCTCTAGGTAGTGAATGTTCGCACCGCCATTAACAAAACCTTGATCATTTAAAATATCTTGATGTAAGGTGATGTTGGTTTTTATGCCATCAATCACTAATTCTGCTAAGGCATTGCGCATCCGGGCAATCGCTACGTCACGGTTATCACCCCACGTGATTAATTTACCAATCATTGAGTCATAATGTGGTGGTACAGAATAATCTGCATAGATGTGAGAATCCCAACGAACACCTAAGCCACCAGGTGGGTGAAAGCGCGTTATTTTACCCGGTGAAGGAATAAAAGTGCATGGATCTTCAGCATTAATACGACATTCAATTGAGTGACCGGCAATTTTAATATCATCTTGGGTGTAAGATAACGGTTGCCCTGCAGCGATACGTAGTTGTTCTTTGATTAAGTCTACACCAGTGATCATTTCCGTTACTGGATGTTCAACTTGAATTCGGGTGTTCATTTCAATGAAATAGAACTCACCATTTTCATATAAGAACTCAAACGTACCGGCACCACGATAATTAATTTCTAGACAAGCATTACAACAGCGCTCACCAATTTTAGCGCGCATTTCAGGGGTAATACCAGGGGCTGGTGCTTCTTCAACTACTTTTTGATGGCGACGTTGCATGGAGCAATCACGTTCACCTAAGTGAATTGCACTACCTTGTCCATCAGCAATAATTTGAATTTCAACATGACGTGGGTTTTCAAGGAATTTTTCCATGTAAACCATATCGTTCTTGAAAATGGTGCCAGCTTCTTTCTTGGTTAGGGCAATGGAATCAACTAATTCTTCTTCGGTACGCACAACTCGCATACCACGACCACCACCACCACCGGCAGCTTTAATTATTACGGGATAGCCGATGCGTTTAGCATGTGCTTTGTTGGCTTCTTTATCATCAGTTAATGGACCATCTGAGCCCGGTACACAAGGTACTCCAGCGGCTTTCATTGAGCGAATGGCGGCAACTTTATCACCCATTATGCGTATGCTTTCAGCTTTTGGGCCAATAAAAACAAAGCCTGATTTTTCTACTTGTTCAGCAAAATCAGCATTTTCGGCTAAAAAGCCATAACCAGGATGAATAGCTACGGCATTAGTGACTTCTGCCGCAGTGATAATTGCTGGGGCATTTAAATAACTATCTAGTGCCGAGGCTTTACCAATACAAATGGTTTCATCGGCTAATAGTACATGCTTTAAATTTTTATCGGCGGTTGAATGCACAGCAACGGTTTTAATACCTAGCTCTTTACAAGCGCGTAATATTCTTAAGGCAATTTCGCCGCGGTTGGCGATAACAACTTTATCTAACATGGAATGACCCTTTTTGGTTGGGCTTATTCAATGATGAATAGCGGTTGATCAAATTCAATAGCATCTTCATTTTGTGCTAAAATTTCTTTGATAACACCTGATTTATCTGCTTCAATTTGGTTCATCATTTTCATCGCTTCAATAATACATAAAGTATCGCCAGCATTTACATGTTTACCAACTTCGGTGAATGCAGGTGAATCAGGAGAAGCTGAAGCGTAGTATGTGCCAACCATTGGCGAGCGAACTATATGACCGCTTTGTACTGGTGCGGCCGCTACTACCGGTGCAGCAATTGGTGCTACTGGAGCTGCTATTGGAGCCGCTTGCATTATTGGTGCTGCAACGACAGGAACGCCACGCCTAATACGTACAGATTCTTCACCTTCAGAAATTTCTAATTCGTTTATGCCTGATTCTTCTACTAACTCGATAAGTTTTTTTATCTTGCGGATATCCATGGTAATGCCTTAATTTAAGTTAAATATATTTCGAGCTTCGAGTCCATTAGTACCGTTGTTAGTGTCTCGTTACTCGTAATTTGTTAGCTGTTTTTTTCTAAATACTCTTTTGCTGATTCAAGTGCATAGCTATAGCCTTGAGCACCTAATCCACATATAACGCCGTTAGCAATATCTGATAAATAAGAATGTTGTCTAAATTTTTCCCTTGCGTGTACATTTGATAAATGCACCTCAATAAAAGGAATATCTACGGCTAACAAGGCATCTCGAAGCGCCACGCTGGTATGAGTAAAAGCTGCTGGGTTAATAATAATAAAATCGATTTTTTGAAATGCTTGATGAATAGCCTTAATCAATTCATGTTCTGCATTTGATTGCACATGTGATAGCTCAATTTCTTTTATTTGTGCTTGTTGTGTTAATTGACTGATTATCTCATTTAATGTTTGCGCGCCATAAATTTCAGGTTCACGCTTGCCTAACATGTTTAAGTTTGGGCCATTTAATACTAAAACTTTGAACTTTGTAGTCATCTTCGTCAAAAACACCAGTAAAATTAAATCACTAATAATAATTACATAAAATAATGCGAGAGTGAACTAAAAAATGCATTTTTTCTAATTTAGACGATTATTATAGTGTTTTCGAAGAATATAGCAGCAAAATACTGGTCTTATCAGTTTGTTGCTATGTATTATTGGATTTTTCTTTATTTTTGGCTACACTTATAACTTGGTCGTTTTTTTAAGTTATTGTTTTTAAAGGATTGAATGTGTTAGTTGATTGGCCACTGTACCAGAAATAAATGTTTTTATTGTATTTCAGCTAGTTATAACAATAGTTATAGTAAATAACTTTTGTCACTTAATTTTACTATTAATAGCAACTAATAGTTGTAACGGATGGGCACCTTCTGATACCTTATTGATAATATTATTCTTTGTTTAATATTATCAATAAGGTATGTTTAAATTTTTCTTGTAGCTAATGCCAATCCTATTAAATCCCCCACGTAATAATTGGCATAGCAAGGACTGTATTATCAAAACACTTTACTCTTTATGCTTACTTATATTTCTAAGTTGTATCAGCGTATCTACTTATGCTGTTAACGTTATTGTGCACTCGTCTGTAAGCGAATCTGTTTTAACTACATCACAATTGCGCCGCATCTATACCATGCGACTAACGCAGTGGATGGATGGTCAACGCATTACTGTTTATGTATTACCTCGACACCACCTACTGCATTTACAATTTAGCAAAGAGCGATTAGAAATGTACCCTTATCAGCTTGATCGAATATGGAACAAGTTAACTTACTCGGGGCTTGGGGTAGCACCAATTACTATTATGTCACCAGAAGCACTTGTTGAAGCGGTTAGAACAACGCCAGGTGCTATAGGTTATGTTGAAAAGCTTAAGGATGAGAAAGGTTTTTATGTTATTGAAGTTAAAGGCTAAGGTGGCAAATGTGCTTATAAAAAAATTACTTTTGTTGACTGCTGTATTGTATTTATTTTCAACTGCAGTGATGGCATCAGAACAAAATTTTCAGTTACATGGCTTTGTCTCTCAAGGAATCATTGATGTTAATGGCAGTAATTTTGTCAATGACGATGGCTCTCTATCTACTGAATTAACAGAGTTAGGTTTAAATGCTTCATATCAACTAAACTCAACACTGAGACTTACGGGACAAGTGGTTTATCTCAATGGAGGCAATCGATATGCTGAAGGGGTACGTATTGATTATGCGTTACTGGATTGGTCTGTTTACGATAGTTATCGTTGGCAAGCAAATGTCTATTTAGGCCGATTTAAAAATAATCATTGGTTATATTCTAGCACTAGAGATATTCCTTTTGCTCGTCCAAGTATTATTTTACCACAGTCTGTTTATTTTGATGGCTTTAGAGATATAGCGGTTGGTAGTGACGGTATTGCGGTAAAAATTAGTCATAGCGATGATGACTATGGTGATTTTGATTTGAATTTAAGTTATGGCAGCTCGGCAATTTCAGGCAAACAAGCCGTGATGATTTTGAGTGCACTGGCTCAAGGAAAAATTAAGCAAGACTATGATGCGCAAGCGAGTTTATATTGGCAGCCTACTTATTCATCTTGGCGATTTGGGGTATCACTTTTAGATTCTACTTTTAGCTATAATATGAATGATGATTTTGATTTCTTTTTTGATGGTGACTTTTCTTTTCAGTTCTATACCATAAATGCCTTATACGAAGGTGAAAATTGGGAATTCAGCGGAGAAATATACCAACAGTCGTTTAGTACAGAAGGGTTTTATAATCGACAACATGCTAGCTCGCCTATTGGACAGGGGGCCTACTTGCAGTCACGCTATAAGGTAAATGAAAAGTTAACTTTATTGGCCCGTTATGAGCGATATTATAATGATAAAGAGGATAAAAAGGGTAAAAAATTAGAAGAAACTACCGGTGGCCTTGTTCCCGCTTACTTTGCTTATCACCGAGATACAACTGTGGGTATGTCATATGATTTTTCAAGTGATTTTAGTTTGAAATTAGAATATCATTGGCTTCAAGGGGCTGGGCGTTTAACCCCTGTTGTTATACCTAACCCATTTATTAATAGCAGTAAAAACTGGAAACTGTGGGCTGCGCAATTAATGTATTGGTTTTAAATAAGGAAGTTACTGATGGCAAAAACATTCATTAGTGCGCCAACCAAGTTGTTGATGCTAATTGTACCGGCCTTATTGTTTTTAGCTATAGGGTTTTCTGCCTTATCATTATCACGTCTGCAAGACGATTATCAGCAATTTCAGCAGAGCACTTTAGATCAAGGCCAAGCTCAGTTCGCTTTACATAGCGACATTTTACGTTCTAAATTAAATGTTTGGTTAGAGTCTTTTTCTGAGATAACGCAGCTTTCTCAACAGAATGATTTTTCTATTTTTGCCCAACAGCTGTCAAGACAAATCGATGGTTTACAGCTTAATTTGAATGTTGAGAATGTATGGCTGGTAGATGATACTAATCAGCTGCTTTTTTCTACCTCAGCAATTCCCACCGTGGTGCAAGAAAATATTGCCCAAGTTTTTAGACTACAGCAGCCCAGTCATCAACTTTATTGTCAAAGTAGTTGCCAATTATTATTGAGCCTACCGTTACTAAATAATCAAGGGGGTGAGGTTGTTATATCAATGAGTGCTTCACTCATTGATATGCTGTATGCCATTAAAACTTCATTGAATAGTGATGTCGCGATCATTAGCTACGCGGTGAAAAATGATGGCACATATACAGATGCTAAAATTCTTTCAGCATCTAATATGGCGCTAACTCAATCACTGCTAGATGTTAATCAAGAAGCTAGTTTAAATAGTATTCTTAGAGAAGGCCTACAAAGTGATTTAGCGGAGCATAGTTATTTAATTAATTTGTTACCTTTAGCAAAGAATAATCAACGAAAATTTTATTTAACCTTAATAAATGACGTAACAACATTTAAAAATAAGAATGCTAATTATCGGCAGCAGTTTTTACTTTCACTTACTAGCATCTTTTTTGTATTAGGCTTCTTTGTCTATTTTGTTGTTCGACCATTTACTAAGCGCCTATTACGTTTGTCTGGCGCACTGCCACTTTTATCGAATAAAAAGTTTGATAAATTTAGGCAGGTAAAACTGAAAAGGCCTATTTGGTTTGCTGATGAGTTAGATGTCTTAACTGACTCTGCATTAGATCTAAGTTATGAATTAGAGCAGTTAAATATAGAAGTTGAGCAAAAAACTAAAGAACTAGAAAATATAGCCATGTACGATTTACTGACGGGTTTACCCAATCGTAATATGTTGAATTATCAATTACGTAAATCCCTCGCTAATATTAGTCGTTATGGCAGTGGCGTGGCGGTGTTATTTTTAGATTTAGATGATTTTAAAAAAGTGAATGATAGTAATGGCCACAGTGAGGGAGACAAACTCTTAATTCAGGCGGCTGAACGAGTTCGCTTAAGTGTTGGCAAAGTTGATTTAGCTTGTCGTTTTGGCGGTGATGAATTTGTGGTTGTGCTTGGCAATCTAAAGTCGGTAAATGAAGCGGTAAATGTTGCTAACCAATTGCTGGCACAATTTAAAGAGCCTATCAGACTAGGTTCTAGTATTTTTTATGTATCAACGAGTATTGGCATTGCTTATACGGAGTCTGCTGATGAAAAAGCAGAAGATATCATTTCTCATGCGGATATTGCTATGTATGAAGCTAAAGACAATGGCGGCGGTCAATATCATGTTTATCATCAAGAAATGTATCAGCGGGTTGCGCACCGAGTTATGCTGGAAGCTGAAGTACGCCAAGCGCTTGCTAAAAAACAATTTAGTTTAAGTTTACAGCCTCAGGTATGTGCAAAAGATAAAAAAGTGTACGGCTTTGAAGCTTTACTTCGTTGGCAACACCCCGAGCGAGGTATGATTTCACCGGAAGACTTTATTCCAATTTTAGAGAACTCTCAGCATATGATTGAGTTAGGTTATTGGATTATTAATCGCTGTTTTGAATTAGCAGTAGCGATTAAGAAACAGGGCTTAACAGATACTAGAATATCAATAAATTTATCAGCAGGGCAGTTTGTTGATGTTAATCTGCCAAAATATTTACAAGGCTTACTTACTCAGTATTCATTACCAGCGCACACCTTTGAGCTAGAGCTAACAGAGCAAACATTGGTTAAAGATATTGATCATACTATCGCCATGATGGATGAACTAAAAAATATGGGCTTTAGTTTTGCTATTGATGACTTTGGTACCGGTTATTCTTCGCTGGCTTATCTAAAGAAAATGCCAATAGATGTGATTAAAATTGATAAAAGCTTTGTTTTTGGTATGTTAGAAAACCATGCTGATTACCAAATCATTATGTCGACTATTGCCATGGTGAAAAACTTGGAGTTAACCGTTATTGCTGAAGGGGTTGAAACTGCGGCACAATTACGTAGTTTAACCGAAAATAATTGTGACATTATTCAGGGGTACTATTTTTCAAAACCTGTCCCTGAAGTAGAGCTCTTTGATTTTATTGAAACCCACATTCAAGGAGGTTATTGGAAAACCCAAGTAGAAAAGCAGCCTGTTACGACTGCTTAGATAATATTCAGGATAAACGCAAGTGCATACTAAATAAGTGCTCAGTTAAAATATTGCTTTAACATGAGTACTAAACTCATCGGCTTCCATAAAGCCAGTAACACGTTGCTGGCTTAATTCCTCACCTTGTAAATTAAAAAATAAAATTGAAGGTAAACCAAAAACATTGAAATGTTCCATTAATTCAATATTTTTATCGCTGCCAGTATCAGTTAAATCTATTTGTAATAATACCGAATTAGCTAAGGCTTTTTGTACCTCATTATCAGAAAATGTATATTTTTCAAATTCTTTACAAGCGATACACCAGTCGGCATATAAATCGAGCATCACTGTTTTCCCTTGGCTATTGGCTTGAACTATCGCTGTTTTTAATTCTGCTAATGTTTCCACTTGTGTAAAGTGTTGTGATTTTTGAGTAGTACTTGACTCTACCGTAGGTAAATTTTGCTTAGGATCAACCAATTGATACGCCATATTTGCGCCAATAAATAACATTAAGAAGATTACTAATGAACGAGTACCAAACCAAAAACCTCTGCTATTACTGTTCATGTTGGTGACGTAAAAATAACTTGCAGTGCTTAATAGAAGTAGTGCCCATAATGCTTGGCTGGCAATTTCAGCAATAAAGCGTTCAAGTAAAAATATCGGTACAGCCAATAGCAGCAAACCAAAAATATTTTTGATAACATTCATCCAAGCACCTGCTTTAGGTAATAACTTTCCGCCAGAACTACCCAATATTAATAGTGGCAAGCCCATGCCTAAACTTAATGCATATAATGCGGATGCACCTAATACTACATCCCCAGTTTGAGAGATATATAATAAAGCCCCGGTCAGTGGTGCGGTTGTACAAGGAGAGGCCACTAAGCCAGAAATGACCCCCATCATTACTACGCCAGCAATAGAGCCACCTTTTTGTTTATTACTTAAGTTATTTAATTTATTTTGCCAGCTAGCAGGTAATGCTAAATTAAAAACACCAAACATAGAAAACGCCAGAAAGATAAACAATACGCTTAGGGCTATTAATATAAATGGGTGTTGAAAAACAGCTTGAAATTGCGCTCCCGCCAAAGCAACGACAATACCGAGTAATGTATAGGTTATGGCCATACCTTGTACGTAGAAAAAAGATAAAGTGAACGCCTTCTTTGTAGTTAAGGGCGTAGTTAGATCTTTACCTGCACCAACAATAATTCCCGTTAAGATCGGGTACATAGGAAAAACACATGGCGTAAATGACAACAATAAGCCACCGATAAAAAAAGCTATTAAGGTTAATATCAAGCTGTCTTGTTTCAACATCTCTGCTAGTTGATGTTGTTCACTACTGGGTGTTATTTGATCAATGTTTTTAGTTTCCAGTACAGCATTATCATTTGCTTTAGTTAGAGCTGAAAATATAGCGACAGCATCATTCGAGGCGCTGTGGGCAAGCACACTATCTAGTGCTATCACTTGCTTGGTTGGCGGATAGCACAGACCTTTATCAGCACAGCCTTGATAACGAATAGTAATACTGGCGTCTTCGTTTGCCTGTACAATCTTTATGGTGAAATGTAGCTGTTCTTTATAGATTTGTTGCACACCAAAAAATTCATCTTCATGATCTAATCCTGCCGGTAAATCAATATCTGCATAACTGGCATTGTTAACGGTAAAC